>Ga0326728_10000274_pt1 | contig 208606 bp, 180 predicted proteins | sample MB3enrmetagenome_FD_207602 | JGI IMG/M metagenome (GOLD analysis project Ga0326728, IMG submission 207602) | Lab enriched peat soil microbial communities from McLean, Ithaca, NY, United States - MB31MN | ecosystem: Environmental > Terrestrial > Soil > Wetlands > Peat | place: USA: New York...
CACCAGGACCATCAGCTCCCCTTCGGTAACGTCCAGGTCGAGGTCGGACACCGCCGCGAAGCCGTTGGGGTAGACCTTGCTGACCTTGTCCAAGTTCACTGTTGCCATGGCCCCTCCAAAGAGCTCACGTATTCCGGCCGAGCACCGGCCTGCTGGTACAAAAAGCCACTCACGACCTACAGAATCTTTGCATCTTATGTTAGCGTTCTCAAGTCGGGAGGTCCATCACATGCGAGGGAGCGAAAGTGGGCATAACCCCCGCAGCCCACGACTGGGAGCCGGGTGGTGCTGCGGCTCCCGCCTCCTTCTTTCACTGCCCTAGAGGCGCCGACAGGGATGGGGCAGTGACGCAGACAGGTCGTTCGCCAAATTCATGGACGTCGAAGGGACCAGGAAATGACCTTTTATTCTCTCGTTGATTGTGGTGATCTCGTTCTGGGTTTCGAACAGGACGACGACAGGGGCGGCATGACGCTCGTCATGGTGCCCTCGGCGCGGCGGGGCCTCCTGGACGGCTCAGCTGGCGTCCCGGTCCCACCGGGCACCGGTGAGCCACTGGTGCATATTGCGCTGTCGGGGGAAACCGGTCCCGGTGACCGCGCCCAAGGGCGGAGCATGCTCAACGGGTCGACCACTGCTGCCTTGCGTTTCGTCGACCAACGCGTCCAGGAGTCACTCGATGGCGTCGTGGTTGAGACCGACCTGCAGGTTGACGGGCTGCTGACCGTCACGCAGCGGATCGTCTGGACGGTCGGCGATCGGGCCGTGCGGGCCCATACCGTCGTCAAGAGCACATCGAGCGGCCCACTGGACCTGACCATGGTGACGAGCTTTTGCCTGTCACGTCTTTCCCCTTTCCCCGGTGGTGCCGCCGCCGGCAACCTGGTTGTCCACCGGCTCCGCAGCGCGTGGAGCGCCGAGGCGAAGCTCGTAAGCGAGACACTCGAGGACCTCCACCTGGAAGCAGCCTGGGCCGAAAAGGTCGCAACTATCGAGCGCTTCGGTCAGGTGGGGACCATGCCGGTGCGGGGTTTCGCCCCTTTTGTCGCCCTCGAGGACGTCACCGCCGGGGTGACCTGGGCCGCCCAAGTCGCCTGGACGGGGTCCTGGCAGATCGAGCTCTGCCGGCGCGGCGACGCAGTGGCCATTGCCGGGGGCCTCGCCGACTACGAGCTCGGGCATTGGCGCAAAACCCTTGGCCCCGGTGAGGTTTTCACGACCCCAACGGCATTGCTCACGGCGGTACAAGGTGGTGTCGATGAATGCTCGCAGCGCCTGGTGGAGATCCAACGCCGGACGTCCCACCCCCGCCCGCGCAGTGAGCTCGACGTGCCGGTGATGTTCAACGAGTGGTGCACCACCTGGGGGAACGTGACTCATGACTCGGTGGCTGCCATCGCCGACCGCCTCCAGGGCACCGGCGTGCGGTACCTGGTCATCGATGCCGGGTGGTACGGCAAGAACTGGTTCCTGGAGCACGGCGACTGGGTGACGGACAAAGACAAGTTCCCGCTGGGCCTGGCCGCCACGGCGTCCGCCATCCGGGAGCGGGGCCTCATCCCAGGCATCTGGTTCGAAGTGGAGACCTGCGGCTGTGACTCGGCCGCCTTCTCTCAGACTGACCACCTGCTCAAGCTGAACGGGGCGCCGGTGACGGCAGGGCAGCGGCGCTTCTGGGACCTCAACGACCCTTTCGTCGTCGACTACCTGACCGGGCGCGTGATCGGCCTGCTCGAGGATAGCGGGATGGGCTACTTGAAGATCGACTACAACGAGACACTCGGCGTCGGCTGCGACGGGGCCGGGTCGCCAGGCGAAGGGTTGCGGCGCCAGGTGGAGGGCATGTACGCCTTCCTCGAGCGGTTGCGAGCCCGCCTGCCGGAACTGGTGATCGAGAACTGCTCCTCGGGTGGCCACCGGCTCGAGCCCGCGCTCATGGCCTACTGCGACGTCGGATCCGCAACAGACGCTCACGAATGCCCGGAACTGCCGATTGTCGCTGCCAACGTGCTGCGTCTCATCCCCGCGTCCAAGTCGTTGGTGTGGGCGGCGGTGCGAAAGGAAATGGGCGCCAGGGAGCTGGTCTACCGACTGGTGACGGGTTTCCTCGGCCGGCTCTGCCTTTCAGGTGATGTCGTCGAGCTCGATGCCGCCCAGTGGGCGCTCACCCAACGGGCGATCGGGTTCCATGGTCGCGTCGCCCCGCTGCTCGACGACGGCAGGTGGAGCCGCTCCGGGCCCCGCGTCGATGCTTACCGCTCCCCGACCGGTTGGCAGGCCGTCTTGCGCCCTTCGGTGGACGGGATGGCGATGCTGGCCGTGCTGCACGCCTTTGGTGGGGATCCAGTCGAGTCGCTGCGCGTGCCACTGGTGCGAGATGGGTGGGAGGTCGACTGGATCTTCGCCGAGGTGGGTGCCGCCCCGCTCGTGAAGAGCGACGTCCTCGAATGGGCGCCCCCCGGCCCGTTCAGCGCCGCCGCAGCTTGGTTGGTGCGCTCCGACGTTGGAGAGGACTAGGGAATGTGCCTGACAGATAAACCCGCCTCGGGATGGATGAAAGAAGCCCGGTTCGGCCTGTTCGTCCACTGGGGGCTGTACTCGGTTGCCGCCCGGCACGAGTGGGTCAAGAACCGTGAGCAGATGAGCGACGAGCACTATGCCACTTATTTTGCCCATTTTTACCCCGACTTGTACGACCCCGAGCTGTGGGCCCGGGAAGCGGCCAACGCGGGGATGCGGTACTTCGTGGTCACGACCAAGCACCACGAGGGGTTTTGCTTGTGGGACTCAAAGCTGACTGACTACAAGGCAACCAACACGCCCGCGGGCCGGGATCTCCTGCGGCCCATGGTGGAGGCCTTCAGGGCCGAGGGCCTGCGCGTTGGCTTCTATCATTCCCTTCTCGACTGGCACCATCCCCACTTCCCGGTCGACGGTTTTCATCCCCAGCGTGACGATGAGGTTTTCAAGCGAGCCAACGCTTACCGGGACATGTCCGCTTACCGCCGTTGCCTCCACGGTCAGGTGCGCGAGCTACTCACGGGCTACGGCAAGGTCGATTATCTCTTCCTCGATTTTTCGTACCCGCCTCAGCGCAACCCCGAGATCTGGGGCGGCAAGGGCCGTGACGACTGGGGCTCGGAGGAGCTGCTCAGCCTGGCCCGCCAGCTCCAACCGGGGATCGTCATCAACGACCGGGCCGACCTCCCCGGGGACGTCGCCACGCCCGAGCAGTACCAACCGGCAGCCCCGATGAGCCTGGCGGAAGGCCAGAGCCTGTGGGAGGCGAACCAGACCCTGAACGGGAGCTATGGGTACGACAGGGACAACGTCGATTGGAAGCCCCCCGAGCTCCTGGTGAGGATGCTGGTCGACAGCGTGTCCAAAGACGGCAACCTGTTGTTGAACGTGGGGCCTACTGCCCGGGGGGAGTTCGACCCCCAGGCGCTGTCCACGCTCCGGCACGTCGGCGAGTGGGCCCGTCGCCATGGCGCCTCGATATACGGGTGCGGCCCGGCCCCGTTCACCCCGCCGCCGGACTGCCGTTACACCATGAAGGACGACCGGCTCTACCTCCACGTTTTCTCTTGGCCCTTCGGCCATATCCACCTGCCAGGACTGGCGGGACGGGTGGAGTTCGCCCGGTTCCTCCACGACGGGTCGGAGGTGCAGCAAGAAGAGATCGACCCGGACCGGACAGCTTCCACCATAACGATGGGAGGCCTGCCGGCGGGGACCCTTACGCTGCACGTACCGGTGCGCCGCCCCGACGTGCTGTTGCCCGTCATCGAGCTGTTCCTCCGCCACTAGGGCCCATTCCTTCGCCACTGGGAAGTGCTGGGCGTTCCCCGGCCGACCCCGCCCGGTGCAGGGATTGCTCCCTCACAAAGCGGGACCGCCCCCGGCCCTGAGCACTTTGCACAGAGGCCGGGGGCGGGGAGCCCTGCTAATTCGTCTGGCTTATCTCGTTTGGCTTATCTCGTCTGGCTTATCAGGCGTTCAAATCACCTGTGGCTACGCGCCCGCAGCGGAGAGGTCATGGTTGGCGTCACCGTAGGCCTTCGAAAGGAGCGAAGTCGTATTGGCGAGGTTGCCGGCGCCCAACCAGATCGGCCCCATGTCCGACGCCATGTCGGTAAGGCCCTGGTTCATGCCGGGCGTGTTCGGCCAGTCCACAACGTTGCCTTGGGCTTCGCTCAGGAACGGCTGCATCGGGATCCCCAGCTTCGCCCAGGCCTGGACGAACAGCGGGTCGAGGGACTTGATGGCGGGCCAGATATAGCCGCCCTCGCCCATGATCTTCTGGGAAGCGGCCGAGCCGAGCCACTCCTCGAGCATGAGAGCCGACGACAGGTTGGGGGAGTGCGGGTTGACGCCGTCGATCAGGCCGTTGAAGACGCTCCACAGCCCGTCAGGGCCGGCCGGCAACTCCTCGACGCCGATCTTGAACTTGGTGCCCACGAGCTGGGACACCGGGGTGGTCTCCCAGTCGCCTGCTTGCAGCATGGCGATCTTGCCCGAAGCGAAGAGCGCCGTGTCCTGGCCGCTGGGGGAGGTCCCGTTGGTCCCGAGCAGGCTGCCCGGGGCGAAGACGTGGTACTTGTACATGAGGTCGCGGATGAACTGGGTCGTTGCCGCGCACGCCGGCGTGTTGAAGGCTGTCGTGGACGCCCAGGCGGCGTTGATGATGTGGCACCCGTCCATCTGCCAGAAGTTCTCGAAGCCGGTCTGGGCGCTGTTGTTCATAGCCGAACCGTAAGTGGCAATCGAGGAGGCGTTGAACTTTGGCGACAGGGCGTTGTTGCCGCTGGTGTCTATGGTCGCCTCCTGCAGGAACTTCAAGAAGCTGCCACCGTTGGTGGTGTTCCAGCTCCAACTGGCCGGGAGGGTCAGGTTGTGCTGTTTCAGGTAGTTCAGGTTGACGAAATAGGCGATCGTGTCCCAGTCCTTGGGAAGGCCGTAGATAGCACCCTGGTACTCGTGCAAGGACACGAGTGACGGGTAGTAGATCGACATGTCCAGGCCCCACTTCTTGATGTAGGGGGCCAGGTTTACCATGTAGCCGTCCTTGATCCAGGTCGACAGCCACGGGGTGTTGATCCAGAACAGGTCCGGGCCGGTGCCCGAGCTGAACTCTTCCTGGAGCTTGGTCTGGTAGGAGCCGTACGGGATTTCCGTGATCGTCACGCTGATGTTGGGGTGGGCCTTCTCGAAGAGGGCAATGGACTGCTTGTACCCGACCTCCTCATGCGGGTCCCACAGCGTATAGCTGAGGTGCACCGTCGAGGATGCGCCGGCTGGCGGCGACGCGGCGACAAACCCCAGTGAGCTGCTGAGAACGGCCACAGCGGCAAGCACCAACGGTAACCTTCTGTGCTTCATTTATTTCCTCCCTATGGTTTGTTGGATTTGGGTTGTTGGGATCTCAGGGGGCGTTGCTAGCGGCCTGAAGTGAGCTGGATCGAGCGGATGATGTAACGGTTGAAGATTATGAAGACCAGGATCATGGGGATGAGGGTTATCATGGCGCCGGCCAGCACGATGTTCATGTACTCCCCGGTGCCAGGCCCGGTCGTGAAGTTGGCCAGGCCCACCGTCAACAGGTAGTGGGACTGGCTCCCTTCGATGACGAGCGGCCACAGGAAGTTGTTCCAGCTGAACACGAACGCGATCAGGGCGGCAGTGATCAGGACGGGCCGCGAGAGTGGCACTATGACCCGCCTGAGGACCCCCACGTCCCCGCAGCCGTCGATCTTGGCCGAGTCGATGACCTCTTGCGGGATGCCCCGGAAGAACTGCCTCATGAGGAAGATGGTGTAAGGAGTGCCCAGGCAGTAGGGCAGGAATATGGCCCAGTACGTGTTGACCAGGTGTATTTTGTCCATGATCGTGTACAGCGGGATGATGGTCACTATGTTGGGCACCATGAGGGTCATCAGGTAGACCCAGAAAATGGTGTCCCTCCCCGGGAACCGGAGCCGGGCGAAGGCATAGGCGGCGAGCATGCTGAAGAAGACCTGGCCCACGGTCAACGCCACCGTCACCATGAGGGTGTTGTAGAAGTATGTGGAGAACTCGGTCTCGACCTGGGAGAAGTTGCCCCACGTGTTGGAGTAGTTGGACCACACCGGATGGCCGGGCGGGGCCCACGCCGGCGTGGTGAGGATCTGGCTGTCGGGCTTCAGCGAACCGAACGCCGCGAACACCAGGGGGATCAAGAACATGGCCCCGATGACCGCCAGCACCAGGTAGAAAAGGGTCAGCCGGGTCACCTTGAAGGCCTGGGAACGCAAGAGCGGGGCCCGCTCTACGGCCGGCGAGGTGAGCGTGATGGCGCTCATTGCGAGTACTCGTACGTAGTGCGGTTCCTGAAGAACAGGAACTGGCCGATGCTGAAAATGAGGATAACCCCGAACAGCATGACCGACAGCGCTGCGGCTTCACCGTACCTGGTGCCCTGGAAACCGACGTTGTAGATGTTGAGGGCCATCACCTTCGTCGAGTCGCCCGGCCCGCCCGAACCTCCGGTCAGGACATAGAGGGTGTCGAAGACCTGGAACGAACCGATCACATCGGTGACCAGGAGGAACAGCGTCGTGGGGTTCAACAGTGGCAAGCTGATGCGCCAGAACTGGCGCCATTTGCTCGCCCCGTCGATCTCTGCCGCCTCGTACAGGCTCCTCGGTATGGCTTGCAAGCCGGCGAAGAAGAAGAGCATGTTGAAGCCCACGTACTGCCAGATGTTCACGGCGGCGACCACGGGCATGGCCCACCGGCTGGAGTTCAGCCAATCGGGCCCCGATATCCCGAACAGGCTGAGGAAGTGGTCTATGGCCCCCGACTGCGGTTGGAACACCCAGAACCAGATCACGCCCATGGCCACAGGGGTAGTCAAATAGGGCATGAGGTACAGGACCCGGAAGAAAGCCATGCCCCGGCGCTTGCGGTTCAGCATCACGGCCAAGGCCAGGGCGATCACGGTCTGCGCCGGGATGTTGAGGAGCACGTAGTACGCAGTGACACCGATGGAATGCCCGGCGCCGTCGTACTTGAAAATGTCGACCCAGTTCTGCATCCCGGCCCACTTGAATGGCCCTGCACCGCTCCATTCGAGGAAGCTCAGCACGAACACGAAGAGGACGGGCAGGACCAGGAACATCAACACGCCGATGAGGCTCGGCGCGATGAACGGGAACGCTGCCAGGAACTCCCGTAGCCGTGACCGGTGGTGCACGGCGGGAGGGCTGCCTCCCAATTGCTGGAGCTGGTCCGCTCCCACTGTTACTACGGCCACCCCGGCCCCCCTGTCACGCCATACCTTCCCTTCTCACGTTGTCTCACGCGCTCCCCAGCGTGTCTCTATCGGGTACGATCAGAACCTATCAGAACCGCCCATGGATTTCACGTCTGGCGCCATTCGGTCCTCGGCTCGAGCGACCCTGCACAAAGGGTGGTGGCTTGCCACTTCTCGTGGTCGCCGCGGGCCGTTCGTCGGTCCTGGCGGTGATCAGGACTCTGAAGGTAGCCATGTTCGGCACAGAGAGCGCCGCTCTGAGCGCGTTCAGTCCAGCCACCCGGCTTGAGTTGCGGTTCTCGCCACTGCCTGCGTCTCGCTTCTGCCAGCAAGGCTCATCCCTCCCCGAAAACGCCGGGACCGTGCCATATTCGCACATCCGGGGGAAGGGAACATCGCGCCAGGCCGGGCGTTGGCCGGGGCCTGTCATCCGCCGCTGGGTGTGAGGCCACGGGTACACCCAGGGCGCGTGGCCAAGACCGCCCAGAGGCGGTGGGCCTGGTGTGTAGTGCGCTGAGATGTGGGTTTGTGGGACGCGCCGCCAGGGGCCCGTGTGGCCAAGCTCGGCGCTTGTCGGGTCAAGAGGAGGCGACCGCCCCCGTGAACGTCGTTGCCGCGGCGGTGACCCGGTACAGGGCGACCCCGTGCGACGGCACCTTGGCTTCGATCGTGCCGGCCGTGTGGGTGGTCCGGTGGGACCACAGGTTATGCAGGTCGTAAGCCTCGCTGCGAGCCATGCCCAGGGCCCCAGCGGTGGTGGAGATGGTCTCGGGCTTGGTACCCGTGTTGAAGAGCCCCACGACGACGCCGCCGCCCTTCTCCGTCTTGGCGAAGATCTGCGAAGTAGAGGCGTCGGCGATCCTCGAGGCGTCGATAGCGTCCTGGTCCACAGCGATGACGGCGGTGTTCTCGAGCAGGGTGAGATCGGTGGGATCCAGGTTGGTGAGGTCTGTCCCCAATAGGAGAGGCGACGAAGCCAGCGCCCACAGGCTGAGCTGGGTTTCCCGTTCCGGGACGCTGAGGCCGTCGGTGATGCCGTTGCCCACCTCGATGGAGTCGTAGTCGTTGAAAGCCCCCGGCCTGCCGTACGGTTGCCATTTCGCCACCTGGTCGAAGCGCAGGGCGACGTTGGCCCAGTCGGTGAGGGGGTAGCTCCAACCGCTCGGTTCGCAGGAGTAACACTCGATGTCGTCACCGGTCCGCCAACCGTTGGAGTACTCCTCCCAGGTGGGCGCATCGTTGATGCCCAGGTTGTTGGAAAGCTCCAGGTGTATGGGCCGGCCGGTTTGTGCCAGCGCCTCCGACCAGGCCTGCACGTCGGGGATGTCCCAGCTCCCAACGCCGTCCAGCTTGAGGTAGTCGATCCCCCATGATGCGAACTCGTCGGCCCACGAATCGATGAAGTCCTGCGCCCCGGGGGCGTTGTAGTCGATGCCCACCATGCCGCCGCAGTTGTAGTTGTACTCAGGTGTAGTAGGCGCGGAAATTTCGTCGGCGGTGTAGCCCGAGGGCTCCCCGTTGGGGCCGAGCACGGGCGTGTCCCGGGACACGGCCTGGTCGGACAGCCCCGGGGTCACATAGAGCCCGAACTTGAGCCCCAGCCTGTGCACGTAGTCGGCCACCACTTTGATGCCGTTCTCGCCACTCGGGCTCGGGGGGAAGCTGGAATTGGGCACCCAGCGGCCGTACTGGTCCACCGCCGGGCCCTGGCTGCCCGGGCACACGTACCAGAAATCGTCCAGGTTGACGTACTCGTAGCCCACTTTGGCCAAACCGCTGGACACCATGGCCCTGGCTTCAGCCTCGACGTTGGCTGCCGTAGGGCCGTGGCGCAGGAAGCTCCAGCTGCTCCAGCCCATGGCCGGGGTCAACCCGGCCCCGTTGTCCTCAGCCACCGCAGTGGGCGAGCCCGGCCCGGCAACCAGCCCCCCCAGGGGTGTGACCATCAGCGCAGTCATCAAAGCAGCCAGCAGGGCAACGACAGGCCTTTTCATGGTCCCTCGCATAGTCCCCCCTAACCGGCGTTACCCTAACCGGTGTTCCCCTAACCGGGCAAGCGGCCAGTTCGCCGGTCCTCGGTGGGCGCAGCGGCACAGGTGCCTGGCGTCGTCGAAGTGCATGTCACCCAGCATCGCGCCTGCCGGCTCAGCTGGTGCGGGGATGGTCCCCACCGCCGTGAGGCGAGCGAGGGGCCGGGCCGAGCGCGTCAGAATGTCGGGATGCGAACCAGGGTCACCGGACCAGGTTGGCGCCCCCTCGCGCTGCTCGTCGCCGGCGCCTTCTTCATGGAGAACCTGGACGGGACCATAGTTGTGACCGCCACGGCGCGGATGGCACGGTCGTTCCGCGTGCCGGCCGTGGACCTGAACGTGGCAATCGTCGCCTACTTGTTGGCTCTCGGGATCTTCATCCCGATCAGCGGCTGGGTAGCCGACCGCTTTGGTGCCCGCCGAGTGTTCGGCGGCGCCATCGCCGTCTTCACCCTGGCGTCCGGCCTGTGCGCCATCAGCACAAGTCTCGACGAGCTCACCATCTTGCGGGTGCTGCAGGGCCTCGGTGGGGCGATGATGGTCCCGGTCGGCAGGCTCGTAGTGCTGCGGGCCACCACAAAGCGTGACCTCATAAACGCCATCGCCTATTTGACCTGGCCGGCCCTGGTGGCACCGATCGTCGCCCCCGCGGTGGGCGGGGTGCTCACCACTTACGCGTCGTGGCGCTGGATCTTCGTCGTAAACGTCCCCCTCGGTGTCGCGGCCTTCTTCGTGGCGCTGCACATAGTCCCCGATTTACGGGGGACCGAGCGCGCCCGGCTGGACTGGTGGGGTTTCGTATTGACGGCGACTGGCCTGGGGGCTCTGGCCGGTGGTCTCGAAACGATCACTTACGGCAACCACCAGTGGGCGGCGATTGTCGGGACCATTGGCGCGGGCGGTGTGCTCATCGCGGTCGCCGTCCGTCACCTGCGCCGGTACTCACATCCTCTGGTCAACCTGGGCGTCTTTCGCGTTGCGACATTCCGCGTGACCAATCTTGGTGGCTCTTTCTTCCGGATGGCAATCGGCGCCGTACCTTTCTTGCTGCCGCTGCTGTTCCAGGAAGGGTTCGGGTGGTCCCCCGTCAAGGCCGGGCTGATCGTCGTGCCGGTTTTTATCGGCAATATAGGCGTCAAACCGCTCACGACGCGAATCCTGCGCCGGTCCGGTTTCAAGACGGTGCTGCTGGTCTCCGGCTGCGCGGCGGGCGCGACCATCGCCCTCTGCGCCACCTTCAGGCCCGGGGTGCCGTTGCCGGCCATGATCCTTGTCCTGTTCGTCAGTGGCGTGGCCCGTTCAGTCGGCTTCACCGCCTACAACACGATCGTCTTCGCCGACGTGACCGGCCCGGGCATCAGTAATGCCAACACTCTGACAAGCACTATCCAGCAGCTCACGATGGGTCTCGGCGTCGCTATAGGAGCTCTCGCCCTTCATGTCGGCACGCCCATCGCCCACCTCGCCGGCGCGGCCGGGACGGGCTCTGCACCCTTCACGGTGGCGTTCCTTCTTGTGTCTGGGATTGCGTTCCTGGCCGTGACCGAATCTGCCTCGTTGCCCCGCCATGCCGGCTCTGTCCTTACGGGCCAGGCCGGGAAAGGCTGATGGCCGACTGGGACCGTCCCTGGCCGCGCGCGCTGGCGCCGCCTGGGCTCCCTGGGTAGCATGCGACGGAGGCCCCAGCCCCGGGGTGCCGCGGTGCAAAACCTGGTGACCAATTGCATATCAGGTCCCAGCCAACGAACAAGAGGGTGATGAGAATGGCAAGGATTGTCTTCATCGGTGCCGGGAGCGTGGTGTTCACGCGCAACCTTGTCAAGGATATCTTGACTTATCCCGCTCTCGGGGACAGTGAAATTGTCCTGATGGACATTAATCTGGAACGCCTGGACAAGATCGAGAAGCTCATTCTCCGCCTCGTCGCACAGGAAAAGACCAGTGTTAAAGTTCGTGCCACGGCCGACCGCAGGGAAGCCCTGCGTGCCGCCGACTATGTCGTTTTTACGATCGCGGTAGGGGGGAACGATGCCTGGCGCCAGGACATAGATATCCCTGCTCGCTATGGGGTGGGCCAGTGCGTGGGCGACACCCTCGGCCCCGGTGGCATCTTCAGGGGCCTCCGGCACCTGGCCGTGCTGGACGACACGCTCGCCGATATGAGCGAGCTCTGCCCCGGTGCGACGTTGTTGCAGTACTCGAACCCGATGTCGATATTGACCTGGAGGGCGTTGCAGTCGCCGGTCCGGACGGTCGGGCTGTGCCACAGCGTCCAGGGGACGGCGGAGATGCTGGCCGGATGGTGCGGGATACCCCAAAATGCCCTCGTCTACTGGGCGGCGGGCATCAACCACCAGGCCTGGTTCCTCACACTGCGCCACGGCGGGGAGGACCTCTACCCGACCCTACGCCGCCTGGTGCTCGACGCCCACCTGCGGGCAGTTGAACCGGTACGCATCGACCTGTTCGAGCACTTCGGGTACTTCGTTACCGAGTCCAGCGGTCATGCCTCTGAGTACTACCCATATTTCCGGAAGGACTCGGCCATGATCGATGGCCTGGTCGACCGGTTCAAGAAGGCCGAGCCGGGTGTGCACGAGTGGTTGGGCTACGGCGCTACTGGCGGGTGCCCGGCCCACTCGAGGGAAATAGAGCGCGATTACGAAAGGACCGTGCAGCTCCAGATATCGGGCGATGAGCCGATCGAGGTCAAGCGGTCCAGCGAGTACGGGGTCCAGATCATCAATGCCCTGGAGACGGGCCAACAGGTCCAGGTGAACGCCAACGTCTCCAATGAGGGCCTGATCACCAACCTGCCGCCCGGCTCGTGCGTCGAGGTCCCTTGCCTGGTGGCAAGGCACGGCATCCACCCCTGCCATGTCGGGCTGCTGCCCCCCCAGCTGGCGGCTCTGAACCGGGCGAGCATCTCCCTTCAGGAGCTCACTCTCCGGGCCCACGAGGAGGCCAGCCCCGAAGGCGTCTTCCAGGCCCTGGCGCTCGACCCTCTCACGGCGACCTGCTGCACCCTGGACCAGATATGGGCCCTGGGCGAAGAGATGCTGGAGGCAAACCGGCGATGGTTGCCCCGCTTCGCCGCTCAATAGCCGCTCAGTAAGCGCGGGCGACGACCGCAACGAGAGCGGGGACTTCCTCACGGGGAGCGGGGAGCGACCCGTCGGGGCGCTGCAGGACGCGCACAGTTACGCCGTTGGCGTTGAGCCGGTCCTCGCTCCCGGTCGGCCCTTCGCCGGCCAGGACCGAGCCCGGCACCACGGCAAAACCGCTCTGGGCTGCCTCGAGCGCCTCGTCCAGGTCCTGGGCCGCGACCGTGCCCTCCTGACGGCGCCGGAGGGCCTCGGCCAGCAGGGCGGCCTGGCTCGCCTCTAGCACCTTGCCAACTTCAGCCACGGCGCCGTCCAGGCGGACGGGGGCCTTGGTGGCATTGTCGCGCCGGCACAGCACGACGGACCCGGCGGCGAGGTCCCGTGGGCCGACCTCCACTCGCACAGGCACACCTTTCAGCTCCCAACCGACGACGCGCCGCCCGAACGAGAGATCGGTCCGCAGGTCGAGCTCGACCCGGAACCCCGCTGCCCGCAGTGACGCGGCCAGGGCGGCGGCTGTTTCCCCGGCGCCATCTTCGGTGCGCACAGCCAATATGGCTACCTGGACGGGGGCCAGGCGGGGAGGGATCCGGAGGCCGGCGTCATCCCCGTGCGCCATGATGAGAGCGCCCATCAACCGGGTCGAGGCGCCCCAGGAGGTCTGCCAGGCGAAGGCTTGCTGGCCCGCCTCGTCCAGGAACTTGATGCCGAAGGCCTTGGCGAAACCTTGCCCCAGCTCGTGGCTCGTCCCCATCTGCAGGGCCTTGCCGTCGCGCATCATGGCTTCGGTGCTCCAAGTGGTGGTGGCGCCAGCGAAGCGCTCCCTGTCGGTCTTGCGCCCTTCCAGGACCGGGATGGCCAGCACGTTGACCATGAAGTCCGCGTAGACCTCGTGGAGGATGCGCACGGCGTACTGTCGGGCCTCCTCCTCGGTGGCGTGCGCGGTGTGCCCTTCCTGCCACAAGAACTCGGTGGTGCGCAGGAACAGCCGCGGCCGCAGCTCCCAGCGCACAACGTTGGCCCACTGGTTGATGAGGAGGGGAAGATCCCGGTAGCTCTGGATCCACTTGGCCAGGAAGGAGTCGATGATGGTTTCGCTAGTAGGGCGGACGACCACCGGCTCTTCCAGTCTCTTCCCGCCCCCGTGGGTCACGATTGCGAGCTCGGGGCTGAAGCCCTCCACGTGCTGAGCTTCCCGGTGGAAGTAGCTCTCGGGGATGAAGAGGGGGAAGTAGGCGTTGTGGGCGCCCGCCGCCTTGATGCGAGCGTCCAACTCAGCCTGCATGCGCTCCCAGATGGCGTAGCCGTACGGCCTGATGACGATGGTCCCCCGTACGGGGCCGCCCTCGGCCAGCTCAGCTTTGGTAAGGACGTCCTGGTACCACTGGGGAAAGTCGGTCGCTTGGGGAGTGAGCACGTCAGGGGGGGCCATGGACCCTCGATGCTAAGCGAACGCGTCGGGGCTATCCACGAGGCCCCGATGGCCAAAGCTGAGAAGGCGCTGATCCGCTGGGGGCCGCGGTTGAGGAAGGGGGCGTGCAGGTAGAATAAGGGGGTGCCCAATAGCTCCGACGACGCAGCCGCGCCGCGTCGGCGGTCGTCCCTGCTCGAAAGGCTGATGCGGCTCCCGCCGGTCCACGCTCTTTTCAAGCACCCCATCGTGCAGCGGGCGTTGTTGCCCACCCGGGGCGACAAATCGATCCACAAGCTGATCCGCTACTCGCTGGTCTCGGGTGTGGCGGTCGTAATCAGCACGACTGTGATCTTCGTGTGCGTCGCCCTCTTCCACCTGTCCGGCATAGTCTCCAACACCCTTGGCGCGATTGCGTCTACGCCTGCCGCGTACGAGCTCAACCGCAAGTGGGCCTGGGGGAAGACCGGGAAGAGCCACCTGTGGCGCGAGGTCGTGCCCTTCTGGGCCCTGACCCTGGTCGGTTACCTGGCCTCGACCGGGACGGTGCAGGTGGCTGACAGCATGACCAAGTCCCACGGGGTAGTCGGGGCGCCCAAGGCGGCGGCCATCACAGGCGCCTCGCTGTTCGCCTGGGGGGTGGTCTGGATTGTCAAGTTCATCATCTTCAACAAGCTGGTCTTTGTGGAGCGGTCCACCGGCGGAGCCGGGGAGCTTGCCAACGCCACCGGCCCCGACAGCACTGTGGCTGGTGGCGCAGTCGCCAGTGCCGCGCCGGCCGCCCAGCCGGTGACGCCGGCGTTCGAGGCCTCGGCTAGAGCGCTGTAGGGCTGCCGGGCGCAAAACTCGAGCCATCGTCGAAATGGGGAAGGCGCCGGCGGCCTGGCAGGCGGTTGCGGTCGAAGCCAAGGGCTTCATGCCCGCAGACGAGGGCATGGCCCTCTACACCGCCGGCCTCGAGGTGGGCCAGAGCGGGCTGGGGCCTTTTCTGGAGATCGGGACGTACTGCGGGAAGTCGGCTGTTTACCTCGGTGCGGCGGCGGCCGAAGCGGGGACGGTGCTCTTCAGCGTCGACCACCACCGCGGCTCCGAAGAACTGCAGCCCGGCTGGCCTCATCACGACCCAGAGGTGGTCGACCCGGTCACCGGTGCGATCGACACGTTGCCTTGGGCACGCCGGACGTTGAAGGATGCCGGCCTGGAAGCGCACGTCGCCCTGGTCGTCGCGCGTTCCACGACGCTGGCGACGTGGTGGTCGACGCCGTTGTCCCTGCTTTTCATCGACGGGGGCCATGGGGCCGAAGTGGCTGCAGCGGACTTCGCGTCGTGGGTGCCGTTCGTTGCCGAGGGAGGGCTCCTGGCCGTCCACGACGTGTTCGCCGACCCCCACGAAGGGGGCCAGGTCCCCTACGAGCTTTATTGCGGCGTGCGCGCGTCGGGCGAGTTCGAGGAGGCGGGTGGGCTCGGCTCGCTCCGCCTGTTGCGGCGGCGGTCCCCCCCGCCGCTTCCCCGGTCGTCTAGCCCCGGTCCCGCCGCTGGTGGCTGCCCCGATCACGCCGGCGACGGCTCAGTTTGACCGGCGGAGCCGGCGCGGCAACGCTGGACGCAGTCATGTCTGGTCGCGCCCCCGCTTTGACCTACCGCGAGCACGTGAGCGTCGACCCAGGGCGCTTGCGGGTAGCCCTCCTGGTTTACCGGGGCAACCCCCGCTCTGGTGGCCAAGGCGTCTACACCAGGTTCCTGTCCCGCGAATTGGCCCGGCTCGGCCACGAGGTGACCGTCTTTGCCGGCCAACCGTGGCCGCTCCTAGACGCGGGTGTCCGCCTCGTGAAGGTGCCGAGCCTGGATCTGTACCGGGAGCCCGACCCGTTCCGCATCCCCCGGCCGGCCGAGATCCGGGACTGGGTGGACCTCGTCGAGATGGGCACGATGTTCACCGGGGGGTTCCCCGAGCCACGCACCTTCAGCCTGCGGGCCAGGAGAATGCTTTCCGGGCAACGGGGCCGGTTCGACATCGTGCACGACAACCAATCCTTCGGGACCGGCCTCCTTGGCCTCCTGAAGGACGGCTGGCCCGTCGTGGGGACCTGCCACCACCCGGTGACAGTCGACCGGTTGGTCGACATCGCCCACGCTGAGAGCCGCTACCGGGAGCTGTCGCTTCGGCGCTGGTACGGCTTTGTCCGGATGCAGAACGCAGTGGCTCGACGCCTGCCCCGCATCCTTACAGTCTCAGGGTCCTCGCGCCGCGACATCGTCGAGCAGATGGGGGTTGCCCCCGAGAGGATAGCCCTGGTGCCCATCGGTGCCGACGTCGAGTTGTTCCGGCCGCTCCCGGGAGCGCGGGCGAGGCGGGTACCTGGTCGCATCATGACGACGGCCAGTGCAGACGTACCCCTCAAGGGCCTGAGCTACCTGCTCGAAGCGTTGGCCAAGCTGCGCACCGAGCAGCCCGGGGCCCACCTTGTCGTCGTCGGCGAGCCCCGGCCCGCCAGCGCCGCGGCCCAGACCATGGCGCGCCTGGGCCTCGTGGGGGCGGTCAGTTTCCGGCCCGGTGTCAGCGACCAGGAGCTGGTCGAGCTCTACGGTCAGGCCTCGGTTGTCGCCGTTCCCTCGCTGTACGAGGGTTTCTCCCTGCCGGCGGTCGAAGCGATGGCGTGCGAGGTCCCGGTGGTGGCCTCGTCAGGAGGTGCTCTGCCCGAGGTCGTCGGCCCGGACGGAGAGGCGGCACTGCTTGTCCCCCCGGGCGACCCGGGCGCTCTTGCCGGCGCCCTGGGCCGGGTGCTCGACGCGGGCAAGCCCTGTGCGGGCCCGGCGTTGGGGGAGCGGCTCGGGCGAGCCGGACGGCGCCGCGTGCTGGCTCGTTTCACCTGGGCGCGCTGTGCCGCCGGTGCGGTGGAGCAGTACCGAGCGGTCCTTGCCCAGCGCGACGGTCTCGCCCAGCGCGACGGTTTCGCCCAGCGCGACGGTCTTGCCCAGCGCGACGGGGCCGGGATGGCCTGTGAGTGCCCGTGCTGACCGTTCGCTACCAGCGGCTCGGGCTGAGGAGCGGGGAACGCCTCCTCGATTTCGGCTGCGGCGGCGGCCGCCACGCCCTGGAGGCCATGCGCCTCGGTGCCGTCGTAACAGCCCTGGACTCCGACCGGAAAGAACTGGCCCAGGCCGCCGCCTGGGTGCAGGCAATACTGGACGAGGGCACAGAGATGGGCGGGGCCGGGGGCCAGGGCCACGTCGTGGTCGGGGACGGGGTGGCGCTACCGTTCCCGGACGCCTGTTTCGACAAGGTGGTGGCGGCCGAAGTACTGGAACATGTCCCCGACGATGCCGCAGTCATGGCGGAACTGGCCCGGGTGCTCCGCCCCGGAGGCGCCGTCGCCGTTACCGTGCCCCGCTGGTTCCCCGAGGTCGTCAACTGGGGGCTGTCCAGGGAGTACCACAACGTCGCCGGTGGCCATGTCCGCATCTACCGCCGCTCCCAGCTGGGCCACCGCCTGCGTGAGGCCGGCTTACGCCCCTATGGCGGTCACCACGCCCATGCCCTGCACAGTCCCTACTGGTGGCTCCGCTGCGCTTTGGGCGACCTGGGGACAGACCGGGGCAAGAATTCGGTCGTCCGGGCCTACCACCGTCTCCTGGTGTGGGACATCACGGCCCGCAGCCCGCTCACCCGTTGGCCGGAGGCGGTGCTCAACCCGGTCCTCGGCAAGAGCCTCGTCATCTACGCCCGTAAGCAAGTTGCCACACGGCAGGCCGTCAGAGAACCGTGAGCGCTCTTTCGTCGGGCGAGATTGACCAGACTGCCGCATGGATCGCCACCGTGCAGCTCCCGAGCGGGATGGTGCCGTGGTACCGCGGTGGCCACGCCGATCCCTGGAACCACATGGAGGCCACCATGGCCCTGGCTGCCGGAAGGCGCTGGTCAGAGGTCGAACGGGCTTTCGCATGGCTTTCTGCCAACCAGTTGCCGGACGGGAGTTGGTGCACCTTCTACCTGCCCGATGGCGTGCTCGAGCCCCGACGCGACCCCAACGTCTGCGCCTACGTCGCCACCGGGGCGTGGTGGTGCGCACAGGTAGGTGGGGGGCGGGCATTGTTGGAGACGGTATGGCCGATGGTCGACCGGGCGGTCTCGTGGTGCCTGTGCCACCAGCGCCCTGGCGGGGAAATTGCCTGGTCGGTCGGCCCCGACGGCGTCCCCGGTGATTTCGCCTTGCTGGCTGCGAACTCGTCGCTCCAGCACTCGTTGCGTGACGCGGTCCGCATAGCTCGCGCGCTCGGGCACGAACGCGAAAGCTGGTTGCAGGCCGCAGCCAGGGTGGCAGCCGCGGTGGCCGGAAGGCCTGGAGCATTCGCGCCCAAACAGCGCTGGGCCATGGACTGGTACTACCCCGTCCTGACCGGTGCGGTCCACGGCCCGCCGGCGCGTCGGCGAATGCTCGAGCGTTGGCCTGAGTTCATTGAGACCGACCTGGGCGTGCGCTGCGTCGCGGACAAGTTCTGGGTTACCGCGGCCGAGACGGCAGAATGCGCCATGGCCGCGGCGAGGGCCGGCATGTTCGACGAAGCAGAGGCGCTCCTGGCCTGGACGCGGCACCTGCGCAACAGCGACGGCGCCTACTGGACGGGATGCGCCCATCCTGATTGTGTCCGCTTCCCAGGCGGGCAGCGCAGTACATATTCAGCGGGTGCCGTTGTGATCGCCGACCACGTGGTTTACCGGCGGAGCGCGGCCGCGGCAACCTTCGCGGGCCCCGCCGGCTTGCTGGAGGGCGCACCTTCGTGGTTAGAGCCGACCGGCGCTCTCCGGTGACCCTGCCGTGCTGTCCCTTCCAGGGCCCTTTTGGAGCGGACCGCCTAGGAGCGAGCCGTTTCGGAGTGGACCAGTTCGACCAAGCGGGCAAGCTGGTCCGGTTCGGTCGCGGGGAGCACCCCGTGGCCGAGGTTGAAAACGTGACCGACGGGCCCCGCTGCAGCCAACACGGCCCGGGCTTGCTGGGCCAGCACCGGCCAGGGGGCCAGGCAGGCAGTTGGGTCGAGGTTGCCCTGGAGGGCGGTCCGGGGGCCGACCCGACGGCGGGCGACGTCCAAGGGGACCCGCCAGTCCACGCCCACGACGTCGGCGCCGGCCTTCGCGAAGGTGGACAGCAGCTCGCCTGTACTTACCCCGAACACGACCCGGGGCACCTTGTAGGGCGCCAGGCCGTCCAGGACCCGGCGCAGGGCGGGCAGGACGTTGTGGCCATAATCGGCTGGGGACAGCGCCCCTCCCCAGCTCTCGAAGATCTGTACGGCTGCCGCCCCCGCCCTGACCTGAGCGGTCAGGCTGGTCAGGGTTACGCCCGCCAAGCGCTCCATGAGGGCGCGCCAGAGGTCCGGTTGCGACCACATCAGGGTCTTGGTAGTGGCGTAACCCTGCGACGGGCCTCCCTCAACCAGGTAGCTGGCCAGGGTGAACGGCCCACCGGCGAACCCGATCAGGGGGACCTTCAGTTCCCTGGTGACCAGGCGGACCGCTTCCTCCACATAGGGGGCCGGGACCTCCCGGAGACGGTCGAGATCCGCGGCCTCCCGGAACGGCTTTTCGACCACAGGCCCGGTGCCAGGGGCCACGTCCACGCCAAAGTCGGTAACCGGCACAACGATGTCCGAAAAGAGGACGGCGGCGTCCACTCCGTAGCGCCGGACCGGTTGCATCGTCAGTTCGGCCGCCAGCTCGGGGTTGCGAATGGCGTCCAGGATGCTCCCGGGCCCCCGTTTGGCCCGGTACTCGGGCAACGAACGCCCGGCCTGGCGCATGAACCAGATCGGCGTATATGGCACTGGCAGGCCCTGGCAGGCAGCCAGGAACGGCGGCGCGTTCAGTCCCATGCGCCCACGGTAACCCCAGCGCGCCTTGCAGGGCGCTCGCTGGCCGAGCAAAGTTGACCGTTTGGGCTCTATGGCGCATCCCGACCTCCCTGCGGAACAGGCTTACCTCGACCGGGCGTACGAACGGCTGGAGGTTGTGCGCGCGGCGACCCAGGCGCAGCTGACCGAGGCGTTCAAGGAGCGTGGCGGCACCTTCCAGTCCTATACGGAGCGCGACATCAGGGTCCGCAACAGCCTCAGCAGGTTGGAGAAGCTGCAGCTGGGGCGCGAGGCACTGATTTTCGGGCGAATTGACAGGACCACCGGTGGCGCCGGCGCCATTCCCGACAGCGCCGGCCAGCCTGGCACCTCGGACGAGAGTTTTCACATCGGTCGCCTCGCCATCTCCGATGCCGAGCACGAGCCCTTGGTGGTGGACTGGCGAGCCCCGGTGGCAGAACCCTTCTACCGGGCCACCGGTGCCCATCCCATGGGCCTGCGCCGGCGCCGCCATTTCCTCAGCGACGGTCGGCGAATAGCTGACCTCGAGGACGAGCTGTTCGTTCCCGGGGGGCCCGAGAGGGCGGCAGAAACCCTCGGCTTGCCTGGTTCGAGCGTGCTCAGGGCGGCCCTGGAGCGGGCCCACACGGGCCGGATGCGCGACATCGTCGCCACCGTCCAGGCCGAGCAGGACGCCATCATCCGCGCTCCGCTGACCGGCGCGCTCGTCGTCCAGGGCGGCCCGGGCACAGGCAAGACGGCCGTTGCCCTGCACCGGGCGGCCTACCTGCTCTATACGCACCGGTTCCCCTTGGAGGCACAGGGAGTCCTGGTGGTGGGCCCCAACGCCACTTTCCTGCGTTACATCGACCAGGTCCTGCCGTCGCTGGGCGAGACGGGTGTCGAGCTGTCCACCGCCAGCGGCCTGTACCGCTGGGCGCGCCCGTCCGCTTCCGAGCCGGCGGGGACGGCCCACCTCAAGGGCGACCCCCGCATGGCCAGGCTCCTGCGCCGGGCCGTCCGCCAACGGCAGCGGCCGCTGCGCAAATCCGTCGGCATCCCCTATGGGCGGTTGGTGCTGACCCTGAACGCCCGGACGTCCGAGGAGATAGTGAGCGCCGCCAAGCGCCGGTCCGGCTCCCACAATGCCCGTCGCCGGCTGGTGGAGTCGCTGCTGTGGCAGCACCTGACGGCCCAGTTGGAGAGCCGCACCAGCCACGGGGCGGTCCGGGGCGATAACGGTGACCTCGTTGGCCGTGCCGGCTTGCGCCCGTCCGAGCTGGGGGTTGAGCTACGGCGCCGGCCTGAGGTGGCTGAGCTGCTCGAGCGCATATGGCCCAAGCTGACGGCCGAGGATCTCCTGCACGACCTGTTCGGGGCGCGGCCGTTGATCGAGGTGGCCGGCAAGGGGCTGCTCAGCTCAACCGAAGTGGACGTGCTCTACCGGCCCAGGAGCGCTTCGGCCGCCGAAGTGGCCTGGACGCCGGCCGACATCGCCCTGCTCGACGAGGCCAGCTGGTTGCTCGGCCAAGCCCGGTCCGGGGCAGCCAAACAACAGCGTCACCGGACCTATGGCCACATTGTGGTGGACGAGGCCCAGGACCTGTCGCCCATGGAGCTGCGCATGGTGGCACGGCGTTCGCTGTCCGGCTCGATGACGCTCGTGGGCGACATAGCGCAGGCCACCGGACCATGGGCCCCCGCCGCTTGGGACGATGTCATGGCCCACCTGCCCGCCCGCCGGGGCTGGGACCGCGTCAGCCTGTCGGTCAGTTACCGTGCCCCGGCTGAGGTCATGGCTCTGGCCGCACGGGTCCTGACCGCCGCCCTGCCCGGCGCCCTGCCCCCTGAGCCGGTGCGCCATACAGGGCGACGCCCCAGGTTCGTGAGCGCCGGGGATGATGAGCGCTGGCCTTCGCTCATCGCCCGTACGGTGCGCGAGGAGATGGCCGCGGTGGCCTTTACCACCTGGGGCGCCACCACCGTGGGCGAGGGAGCCCTGGGCGAGGGAGCCGTAGGCGAGGATGGCAGCGTGGGTGTCCTCGTCCCGGCCAGTTTGCTGGACGAGGTCCGCACGGCGTTATCCGCTGGCGGGGTAGCTCACGGCGAGGTCGGGGCCGGTGCCCTCGACGCCCAGGTGAGCCTGCTGACGCTGGCCGATGCCAAGGGCCTGGAGTTTGACTCCGTCGTTGTCATTGAACCGGCGCAGATCGTTGCTACCCCGCCTCAAGGGATGCGTGCTCTCTACGTCGCCTTGACGCGTTGTACCCGGCGCCTCACCATCGTCGCCCGGGAACCCCTGCCGGAAGCGCTTAGCGCCGGTTGGCAGGACTTAGAAGAAGTCGGGCATCCAGGGGACGGGGCCGGCGAACAGGTCTGACAAGAGCCCCAGCTGGGGGTCGCCTTTGCTCAGGGCGCCCAGCAGGACGAGGTCGCCGGGTGTGGCGAGACCAGTGAACAGCGCCGAGAAGAGGCCGATCGGAACGGGCCCCGCGAATGTCGTGCCGCCTGTCGCCATGCCGCGTGTCGCGGGGGTTACCTGGGCGCGGCCCCCAGCCACCTCGACGGCCCACGGGCCGTTGTTGGCCGGGAAAAGGGGGTCCTCGACCCCGATTGCCACCGAGCCAGAAACGGCCCGCGGGTAGCCCCGGGCTTCGAGGGCGCGGGGCACGTCGAGGACGCGTCCCATCCACCGGCTCAACGTCGGCACAATGGCGAAGCCTGTGCTGGCAAGGGCCAAGCCCAAGGGCGCAGTGCTGGGCGCGCCAAGCCAGGCGATCTCCTGGGCCGCGTTTTCGAACCGGCGGAAATACCCCAGGAGGGTGCGGAGAGCTGACGGGGTCAGGGCTACCAGGTGTTTACAGGTCACGCGGAACCCCCGTCCCGCCGCCGAACCTTCCAGGAAGTAACTTGCGTAGCCAGCCAGGCCCCCCTCGGCAGCACCTGCCGGGGAGCCGGCGTTCCCCGGGACTACGACTGTGCGCTGATGGGTGCCTTCGCCCTTGTGGGCAAGGACGCTCTCGGTCCAACGGGTCGGGTCGGCCGATTCAACGGGGCCATTGTGGGCGGAGGCGAACTGCGAGAAACAGGCCATGACCCGGGGCAGGTCACCGTCGGCAAGCTCCCTGACCTCGCCTTTGCCGGCAGGCAAGTCGGTCACCGGCGCCCGGAACTGGGGCCACAGGCCCCCGAACTCATATCCGAGCCGGCGGTAGAGCGGCGAATTAGCCGGGTAAAGGACGCTCACGGTATCGCCCGTGCTGCGCTGGCGTTCGAGGAGCTGGCGCATTAACGCATCGGCCACGCCGCGGCCGCGGAACTCCGGCAGTACGGTGACGCCACTCACGCCGGTGCACGGCACCCGCTCTCCGCCGAACCACTGGTCGAAGGCGATGGCCCGCGAGGTACCCACAACGCGGTCGCCGTCGAATGCGCACAGCGTCCCGGGCACGGAAATGTCGTCTGGGCCGAGGTTGATGTTGAAGGCCAGGTTGACGACCGTGGCGATGGCTCCCCGGTCGGCGTCGGCGGGTTCGTGGATATCCAGCACAGGCTCAAACCTACTGAAACGTCGCGGTCAACCAGTGCGGGCCAAGTCCCACGGGACAACGGTCGAGCCTGCTGGCTTGGCCTGCGTGACAACGTGCCTTGGCCTAGTGCTGGGCGCGGAGCTCGTGCTCCTGGCCCTCCTGTTGTCGGCGGGTGATGGTCGCCCTGTACATGTCGACCAGGTACCCGACCAACCTGACGGCGACCCACGAGACCAGAATGGCCGCGCCGAGGTGCTCTCCAGCAGCAACCGCCGAATCGGCGCCGCTGATGATGTTGACCAGGGTGGGCCCCGAAAGGGCCAACGCCAGCAGTATGAAGATGGCGGGGCGCATGCTGGGGTGTTTCAACTTTTCACCCCGTCAGCCGCGAGCACAGGACCTTGGCCCACACTTCGGCCGTCGCCGGCTTACCGTCGAGCTGGCCCACCGGGAGGGCGGTGGTCAGGGCTGCCGCCGGCGTCGTGGTCCCGTCCAGGTCGACCAGGGCCAGGACGTCGAGCCCTCCGAGGGCCTGCGACCACGCAACCAGGTCTTCGGGCTTGTGCGAGGCCTCGGCCACACCCCAGCACAGTGTCGGTTCCAACGCGCGGAGCATCTCGCCCATCCAACTGGTCACGTTCGGCCGTACTGGGGCCTCGATGGCAACTACCGAAGGGTGGCCCCGCCAGCGCCAGCTTTTGCGCGACTCGGCCGCCGCTTCGGGCGAGGGCACGACGTGCTCCGACTGCCGCCAGACCTTGCGCTCTGTGGCCAGCGTGATCTCGTTGGCCGGAGCGCCGACTTCGGCGGCGATCAGCTTGGCTGTCGCCATAACCTGTTCGCGGGGCCCGACCACGGCCACGACGCCTGCCGCCGACGTGGGCATTGTGGGCAGCGGAGGCAGGGCTCGCGACAGGGCGCGGCGCAATTCGACCTCCAGGTCTTCACGGGTCGTCGCCGGCAGCACGGCCTGGCAGGCTGGCAGGGGCACTCCCAGTCCCTGCAATGCCAGGCCGAAGCCGGAGATTTCCCGGTCGGGCCCGAGCTCGGGCCGGCGGGCCGGCGCGAGGACCTCTCCTGCCGCTGCGCGCTCGGGTGCCGGCCCAGGCGGTCGTGGTCCCGCCACCGGCGGCCCGGTTTGGGGCCCTAGCCGCCCCTCACACCCCAGCCGCCCCTCGAGCTCGCTCAGGATGGCGGACGCGTGGTTGACCGGGGCGGGGACCGGCGTCAGCGCTTGTGCCGGTGCCACCCACACGTCGGTGCCTCCCTGCTCGGGGCTCCTGGCTTCGGGGCCTCTGGCTTCGGGATGGGGATCCCGGGCTTGCCGAGCCTCGAACAGGCCGGCCTGCTTGGCGATGCGTTCCAGGACATCGGCGAAGTCAGGCCCCGCCCTGCCCGGGGCTCCTGCCGCTGCGGGTCTCGGCACGGGTGCGGGCACGGGTCGATCTATGACGTTTTTCGGCATCGGTTGACCCAAGCGAGGCTGCGCGGCGGCGGCTGGAGCCCCGGGTGTGCCTGAGGGCTTCCGCAGCTGTACGGCCAACGTGTCCCTCAGGTCGGTTGCACCGGGGGCCCGAGCAGGTGCCGGCGCTGGGCGGGCCTGTGGCATCGGGTTGGCCCGGGGTGCTGGCACCGCCTGTGCGGGCAGGCCAGTCCCTGTGGCTGGCTTCTCCGGGGCGAGTGCGTAGTGGTTCTGCTCAGCATTTACCTTCTCCGCGAGGTCGAGTACTGAAGACGGCCCACTCTCGGCCATCTCCTCGATCAGAGCGGACAGTGGATCGTCCGGTGCCTGGTCACGGCTGGCTGGCGGTCGATCGCCGGCCGCCGAACGTGTGCCGGTCAGTGCCCGGCCCTGTTCCGGGGAGGGCCCGGTGGGCCGTTCGCCCGGGCCCCGAGAAGCCCGGGACGGTTTTTCGGAAGCCGGGGACGCCGGCCGTCGAGCGGGTAGCACCCCGGCGACTTCGACCTCGACCTCGATGTGCTCTCTGGCAAAGAACCCGGCCATGCCGCCCCGGCGGACCCGGGAAGCACCGACGATCCTCCCTACCGGGCCGACCTGGCCCCTCGCTGCCCGGACCGCTTCGTCCAGGCTTGTTCCCTCAAACCGTAGCGTGGGCAAGGCTCACCACTCCCCGGGTGTCAAGGCGCAGCTGGGAGCCCAGCTCCGCGTACGAAAGGACAGGTAGGCGCGGTGCCGCCGTCCGTACCAGTTTGCGCAGTGCGGACCGCAGTGGGGCGGCGCAGACCAGGACCGGCATTTCGCCCTCGCGTTCGGCTTCCCTGGCCCGATGAGCGACGGCCAACGTCAGTGCTTCGGCCTTGTCGGGCGCCAGAGCCAAGAAGGAGCCGTTCTCACTGGTCTTCAGCACTTCGCTCAACTGCTGCTCGAGCATGGGTTCCACGGTTATGACGGGCAAGTGGCCGTCGGTGGCCAGCGCGGCCGAAAGTGCCGGGCCCAACGCCTGCCTGCACCCTTCGACGAGGACCTCAGGGTCCCGTGTGGTGCGTACCTTTTCCGTCACTACTTCGAAGATCTTGGAGAGGTTCCGGACTGAGACGCCCTCGTCCAGCAGGTCGCGCAACACGCGCTGCACTTCGGCCAACGTGACCTGGGCCGAGCCGAGCTCCTCGACGACCGTGGGGTCGCTTCGCTTGGCGATTTCGACCAGCTCCTTAGTAGCGGCCCGGGAGAGTAGCTTGCCCGCGTTCTGCTTCACGATCTCGGCCAAGTGGGTGGTTATGACCGAGGCCGGGTCGACTACCGTCGCCCCCATCCGTTCGGCCTGGGCACGGGCCGAAGCCGGTGCCCATTTGGCGTCCAGCCCGAAAACAGGCTCCTTGGTCGGGCTGCCAGGGAGCGAGCCGAGCATTTCGCCGATGGCCAGGACGTGGCCGGGAAGAGCAGTGCCGCGGGCCACCTCGGCGCCCTGGACCCTGATCGTGTAAGTAGAGGCGGGCAGGTCGATGTTGTCCCGGGTCCGGACGAGAGGCAGGACCACACCCATTTCCAGGGCCACCTTTCGCCTGAGCGCCTTCACCCGGTCGAGGAGGTCGCCGCCGCGCGTCGGGTCGACGAGTTCGACCATGTTGTAAGCGACTTCGAGCTCCAAAGGGTCGACCTTCATGTCCTTGGCCAGGCCTTCGGGCGAATCGGGGGAGGGGGGCGCGGGCGCGGCAGCAGCTGTCTCCCGTTCCTTCTTCTCGCGTATGGCCTCGTCGGTGGGCAGGCGCCCCGACATCAGCCAAGTAGCCACGCCGACCATCAGGAACGGCAGTTTCGGCAGCCCCGGTATGAGCGCCATCAGCGAGATCCCGCCGGCGGCGATGCGCAATGCCCTGCGCTGGTTGAGGATCTGGAAAACGAGGTCACTGCCAAGGTCCGACTCGGTACCGGCGCGGGTGACGATTATGCCGGTGGAGATGGAGATGAGCAAGGCGGGCAGCTGGGCGGCCAGGCCGTCGCCGACGGAGAGCAGGCTGTAGGTGTTGATGGCCGTGCTGAAGTTGTCCCCGTTCTGGAACACTCCTATGGCCAGGCCACCTACGAGGTTTATGGCCATTATCACGATGGCGGCTATGGCGTCGCCTCGTACGAACTTCGAAGCGCCGTCCATGGCCCCGTAAAAATCTGCCTCGGCGCCGATCTCCCTACGGCGCCGGCGTGCCTCGTCCTTGTTGATCAGGCCGCCGTTGAGGTCGGCATCTATCGCCATCTGTTTGCCGGGCATCGCGTCGAGCGTGAAACGAGCGGCCACCTCGGCCACCCGGCCTGCACCATTGGTGATGACGATGAACTGGATGACGACGATTATGAGGAATATCACAAGCCCGACGACCACCGAACCGCCGATCACGAAGTGGCCGAAGGCGGCTACGACGTTGCCCGCTTTGGCGTGCAGGAGCACCTGGCGCGTCACGCTCACGTTGAGGGCCAAGCGGTACATGGTGGCGATCAGCAGGAGGGAGGGGAAGACCGAAAAATCGAGCGCCCGCTTCACGTACATGGCCGTCAGCAGGACCACCACGGCAAAGACGAGGTTCAGCGTGATCAGGACATCGATCAGCTGGGTGGGCAATGGCACCACCAGCATGATGACGACGCACACCAGCGCAGTCGGCACGCCCACCAATGTCAGTCGGTTGCTTCGCAACTCGGAGCTCTCCCGGGCCTTGTCAGGGCCCCATTTGGTTCGGTCGGGCCCTGCTCCCTGGGCCGGCGGGTCGCGTCCGTGCTGACTGGTCAGAGCCTCTATCGGCACCGGGCCAATGATGCTGAGGGACGTTCGCCTTTGGGTACCTATTGCCGCGACACCCAGCTGGGGCCGTTCGGGCCCTCGCGGAGGCCTGGAATGCGCAGGCGGGAAGCCCGGTGGCGGTCAGTACCTGGGGGCGCCGCCGGTGAGCAGCGGTACCGCCGGCTTGTGCGGCGCGCCGTCTATGCGCGCGGCCCGCCCAGACGCCTTCAACCCGTAGATGAAGGTGAGCAACCGGGCGACGGCCTCGTACAGTTCTGTCGGTATTTCCTGCTCCAGCTGGCAGGCGACGTACAGGGCCCGGGCCAGGGGTGGGTCTTCGACGACGGGCACCCGATGAGCGTCTGCCTCCTCGCGTATACGCAGGGCCAGGAGGTCCATGCCCTTGGCTATCACCCTGGGGGCGCCCTTGCCCCGGACGTATGCCAGCGCCACGGCGAAGTGAGTCGGGTTCACGACGACGGCGTCCGCTCGGGCCACGGCGGCGAGCATGCGATTGCGCGCTATCTGGCGCTGGCGGCGACGTACCGCTCCCTTCATCACCGGGTTGCCGTCGGTGGCTTTGTGCTCCTCTTTGACTTCTTCTTTCGTCATCCGCAGCTGCCTGGCCGTTTTGCGGTACTGGACGATGTAGTCCAGGACAGCGAGGAGGAGGCCGATCTCGGCCACCTCGCGCGCCAGGGTCAACGCCCGGGTGCCCACGAGGGACGCCACGGCCGGGGACGACAGCGGGTTGTTGCCTGTGATCAGGGGGAGCAGGCCACTGACCGTCTGCCATGCCACCAGGGAGAGCAAGCTCACGCGAACGAGCTGCTTGCCCACTTCCCACAGAGAGCGGGGCGAGAAGATCCGTTTCAAGCCGTTCTTGGGATTGATGTGCTTGAAAGAGGGCTTCAATGGTTGGAAGGTCACCAGGCCGCGGGTTTGGGCCAGGTTGACGAGCAGGGCGAGGACCATGATTGAGATGAGTGCCGGTGCCAGGGCGGACAGCGACCCTGATGCGGCACTGCGTGTGACCCGCAGGTCGGTGGCCAGTCCCGGTTTGCTGATGGCACCAGCGATTTCGGCCCACAACCTCTCCATCAGGGCGTAAGTGGCTTTGGCGGTGTGCTCTACCAGGTAGGTGCCCACCAGGACGACCACCCAGGTGACCACTTCGGGGGTGCGTGCTACCTGACCCTCGTGACGAGCCTCACGCTTACGCCGTGCTGTCGGTTTTTCTGTCCGTGAATGTTTGTCCTGCGAGGCCATCGGCCATCAGCTCTTTCAGGTGCGGATGTCTTTCAGGTGCGGATGCCGAGTAGGCCGAGAGTGTCAGTGACGGCCCGGTCCACCAGGGTGGTCAACGCCCCGGGCAGGAAGGGCAGGCAGGCAGCCACGACGACGAGGGCGAGGGCGATGTTGATACCGAAGCCGAGGGCCATGACGTTGAGCTGTGGGGCGCTGCGAGTGAGCAGCCCCAGGGCGACATAGGCGAGGAACATGCAAGCGAGGACGGGCGCGGCGATCTCCACGGCGGCGAGGAAGAAGAACCCGACCTCCGACACCAGCGTCGTCCCGAGCAGGCCGACGCTCTTGGTCGACAGGCCGACGGCCCGGAAAGACGTCATGAACCCCTTCACGATCAACAGGTCGCCGCCCGTGCAGAACAAGAGGGTCGTCATGATCACGTTGAAGGTGTTGGCTGTGACCGGGTTGTTCGTCCCGCTGATGGGGTCGAACACTTGCGCTGCACTGAGGCCGCTGGTCACGTCGGTAAGGCCCCCGCCCGCGCTTATCACAGATAGCAGGACCGAGGTGATGAAGCCGAGCACGGCACCGGTCGCGACCTGGAGCACGAGGCCGGAGATGAACCCGGCCGTGCTCAGTGCGCTGATCCCGGCCCCGAGTTGGGCAGCGGTGGCGGCTGAGCCCGCACCGGTGCCCGTCAACTGGGAAGTGGCGGCCAGACCGAGGGCCGCAGACAGGCCCACCCGTACGACGGGCGGGATGGTCCCCGAGGAGAACGGCGGCACGAACGCTAGCCAGGCGCCGGCCCGCACCCACGCGAACATGAAGACGAAGAAGCTGCCGGCGGCGATCTGGAACGTCATGCCCGCCGCCGCCTGCTACGAGTTCACCAGTTGCGGGATCATCGCGAAGAGCTGGTCAGTAAAGCCCACCAGGGTGTTGAGCATCCAGTGCCCGAATATGACGACGGCAAGGGCGACGCCGGCCATCTTGGGCACGAAGGTCAGAGTGACTTCCTGGATCGACGTGACCGACTGGAGTAGCGAGATGGCGAGCCCCACGGCCAGGGCCGTCAGCAACATGGGAGCCGCGAGCTCGCCGCTGACGGTCATCATCCGCACCGCTATCTCGATGGTGGTGGTGTCGTTCATGTCAACAGGCGCTCCCTGGCCCTGTTAGGCCCTGGTTCAGTGGAAACTGGTCAGCAACGACTGCACTACGAGCGCCCAGCCGTCGATCATCACGAAAAGCAGCAACTTAAAGGGAAGCGACACCAGAGATGGGGGCAGCATCATCATGCCCAGGGACATCAGCGTGGCGCTGACCACGAAGTCGATCACCAGGAACGGCACGAATATCACGAAGCCGATGATGAAAGCGGTCCGCATCTCCGACAGGGCAAACGCCGGGATGACCGCAGTCATGGGGACCGCGGCCGGTGCCGGCGGTTTGGTGCCTTTCTCGAAAATGGCCAGGTCGTCCGCCTGAGTCTGCTTCAGCATCCACGTCTTGAGTGGTGCCTGGGCATCCGTGTAGGCCTGCTCAGCCGTTATCTTCCCGGCTAGATAGGGCTGCACCGCCTGGTTATTGACCTGGCTGATGACGGGCGACATTATGAAGAGGGTCAGGAAAAGGGCCAGGCCTGCCAGGATCTGGTTCGGGGGCACGCTTTGCAGGCCGAGCGCCTGGCGCGTCAGCGAGAGCACGATGATTATGCGCGTAAAACTCGTGAGTAGGATCAGCAACGAAGGCGCCACCGCCATCAGTGTCAAGGCGATGAGTATCGTTATGCTTTCGCTCGGCTTGGAGACTGTGCCGCCCAGGTTGACCGAGACGGTGCCGCCCGAGGAGGTGCCGCCAGTCGGGGTGTTGGGCGACGTCGGGCTCTGGGGAGCCGATGGGGATGCCGCCGTCACAGCTGTCCGCGACCCGGCGCCGCCGCTCTTGTAGCCCCCGGTGTCGGCGGCGTTAGTGGGTGCGTTGTCGGTGCTGGGAGCCAGCACAGTGGTTGCCGTCGCCGGCACGGTTGTTGCCGCGGGGTCGGCTGCGGCGCGAGGTGCTGCCGCCAGGCTCATTACGGCCAGCAGCGTTCCCAGAGCCAGTACCCCGGTGATCAAACCGAGCAAGAACCTTTGGGATCCTTTGGGTTTTTGCATGGCGCTCCAATGACCGGGCAGGTTTGCGGCTACGTCGCCGCTTGCGCCTCCCGGTGCCGGGGCAAGCCCTCGGCGGTAGGACTAGTGGGCGGAGCGCGGGGGCTATCTGCGAACAGTCCGCTCCCGCAGCGAGTCAAGCGCTAGCTTCCATGCATTTTCGGGGCGCCCTGTGGCGGCAGCGCCCTGCAGGCAGACCGGCGTCCGGCCGGTCCGTGGCCATTCATCGAGATCGGGCAGAGGGTTTGGCGCCTCCGCTCCGGCGATCCCTGCTCCGGCGTTCCCCGCGCCCGTCTGCAGAGCGGGGATAGCAGCGCCAGCGGTCGTCCCGGGTGTGAGCTCGGTCAGCAGTGTGACTGACTGCTCGGTGACTCCTACGAGGAAAGTCTTGCCGGCCGCCTGGACCAGCGTGATGCTGGCGCCCCGGGCCAGTGACCGGCGGTACAGGACCTCGATCGGAGGGGAGGGCCTGGCCCGGCGCGATTTGCCCCCGCTGAGCAGGCCACCCAGGCCGGTCCCCGGGCCCGGGCCGGAGCCCATGACCGCAGCGCCCCTGGCGTTGCGGGGCCCCGGGACCATCCCTTGGTGCCGGCGGAGGAGACGGGCCGCAACGGCCATGACTGCCATCACCACAGCCATGGAGATGACGAGCCGCAGCAGCAACTCGATCATGCCGCCCAAAGCTCAGTCCCCCGTCAGCAATTCGGTGACGCGTACCGCGAAACAGTCGTCGACCACGACGACCTCACCCCGGGCGATCAGGGTGCCGTGCACAAAGATGTCGACCGGGTGGGTCACGGCCCGGTCCAGTTGCACCACGGCGCCGTTGTGGATATTGAGCAGGTCCCGGATGGGGATCTTGGTACGCCCCAGCTCCACGCTGACGGTCATTTCCACCTCTCCGAGGGCGGCGATCGAGCGCGGGTTGCCGCTGGCCCCGGAGGAGGGGTCGAGGTGGGGGAGCTCGGCAACCTGGCTTGTCGGGGTTACGATCACGACCAAGCCCGTGGGGCCCCGTCCGCCGTCGGGTAAGCCAGAGACAAGCGGGATGGCCAGGGCGCGGTGGCCCGGCCGGGCCTGGGCCAGGGTTCCCGCGTTGATGGGCCGTAACTCGCCGATCTGGTCAGCACCGCACGCAGTGGTCAGGGGACGGACGGCTCCGGCCAAGGCCGACGCCAGCTGGTCGTCTTCGGGGACCGTGGCGCCCGGTAGCAGGGACAGGGCCAGCTCGCCGCAGGGGCCCAGCGGCCCGACCAGCGGGGCGCTCCAGGATTTGGCTTGTTTGGACACCAGTGCGGCTAGCTCGCCGGGTTCTTGGCCCCAGAGGTCGAAGCCTGGTCCAGGCTCTGCTTGAAGACCGAGGGCATTGGCCAGCAGGGCCGCGGCCTCGGCCGTCGCCGGACCGATGGTGGGCAGGTCGGTCTCGACGCTCACAGCTCTGCTCCTTTTTTGGTGGTGGGCCCGATGACAGCAAATGCTTTTTGGTTGCCACGGCGGCCCGCCAGGACGGACAGGTAAGGTACGTGGCCGACGAACAGGGTCAGCGGTTCTTCCACGGGATGGCGTAGGACTATTACCGAGCCCGGTGCCAGGTCGACAATCCGGCGCGAGGGCATGTCTGTGTCGTTGAAACGTACCGAGGCTTCCACCAGGCAGCCGCCCAGGCGGCCCGTGGCGGCAATCGAAGAGGCAGCGGCCGAGGTGCCGGCGAACGCTTCCAGCTTGGTGATGAGGGCCTCAGCGGGAAGGGCGAGGCGCACGTGCCCCTCGGCGGCATGCATCTTGATCTCGAATTCGAAGGCGATGAGCAAGCTGCGGGCGGTCGACGCCCGTATGAGCTCCAGGCGGCTTTCCTGGCGGGAAGCGACCGGCTTGGTCTCGACGACCAAGGAGAGAGATTCGGCAAGGTCGCCGGCCGCGCGTTGGTGAAGCTCGGCCAGCAAGGAGAGTTCGACCTCGGTGAGTGCGTCGGTGCGCTCCTGGGCGGCTCCCGCTCCGCCCAACAGCTTCTCCACGATTGCGGTGGCCAGCTGGATGTCGACGCTCATAAGCCCGGTCCCGACCATGGGGGGCATGGCCAGGCGCGCCGCGCAATAGGGTTCAGGCAGGGCGGCCAGCAGGTCGTCCCAGGACCACTGCTGGACCGGGAGCATGGTGACGTCGACCTCGGAAGCCACGTAGGTCGACAGGTCGGCGCCGAAGAGCCGGCAGAAGTTCTGCCCCACAAGGGCCAGTACCTGTTCGTGCTCGTCTTTAAGCGTGCTGGCGGGCCTCACTCTGAACCGCCGTAGCGGCTTTTCCTTCCCCTCCCGGCCGAGGGGCATAACCATGCACTCGATGTCCTGCGCGCTCATGCTGCCCTCAGATCGGCAAGACCGGGGGCTACCTGAGAACACGTTCCGCGTTGCCCGACCGCGGGACGCTGCCGTGCCCGTGGCTGCCGCTGGGCTGCCCGAGGGGCTTGGTTACTGCATGACGAACTGCTCGAAGTAGACGTTCTGGACCAGGCCCGGCCACCTCTGGTTCATGGCCTGGATGATGTTGGCCTTCAGGGTGGCCGGCCCGTTGGGCTCCAGAAGTTCAGCCTGGGTCATGTCCTCGGCCTGCGTGTTCAGGATGTCCAGGACGATGGCCTCGTCCCTGACGAGGACCTTGACGGACTTCCCCGGGGTGGTCTGGATGGCTGCGGTGAACTCCAGGTAGTGGTCGTCGCGCAGGTTGACGGTGAGCGAGCCCTCCTCGGTGATCGGCCCGCCCAAAGTTGTGGTCGGGCCGGTCGCCGCCGCCGCCTTGTGCTTTGTCATCGTCATATAGCCGAAGGCGCCCCCGGCGATGACGACGACGAGCAATGCTACGACGATGAGCTTGCCCTTCCCCTTTTTCTTGGGCTGTTCCCCTGCCTGTTCGGCATCGGGGGGCTTCTTCTTCGTCAGCGGTTTGGTGGGCCCGGGAGCGGAGCTGGCGTTTTGGGTAGGCATTTCGGTGACCTCAGGGAGTGATTACCGTGGTCGAGAAGATCACTATCTCGACGCGGCGGTTCTCGGCTTGATGTTGGGGTGAGTTATTGGGGACGACTGGCCGGGTGTCGGAGTTGCCGGTCGCCTGCAGGCGGTCCGGGCTTATCCCGTGCTTGCTTATGAGGTTCTCGACTACGGCGACGGCACGGGCGGCCGACAGCGCCCAGTTGTCGGCATAAGGGCCACCATGGATAGGTTGGTTGTCCGTGTCACCCTCGACGTCCACCTGGTTGGGCAATGAGGCGATAACGGGTGCTATTGCGTTTATTATCTCGACGCCTTCGGGCTGGATCTGGGCCGAGTCCAGGGGGAAGAGGATCTTGTCGGTCATGATGGTGACGACCAGGCCGCGCTGGTTCACAGCGAAGGTCACTTCTCTGGCGAGCCCCGCTTTGATCAGCGCCTTCTCCATTGCCTGCTCGGCATTGGCAAGGGCGGCCCTTTCCTGGGCGGCCTTATCGGCCTCGCCCGCCAGGGCGTAACCCGACGTCTCCTGGCCGGGCTGCTGTTGCCCTGCTGTCTGTTTGCCCGCGGAGCCCTGGTTCCGGGTTTGGTGAGCGCCGGAGACCGTGTTGGCCGCCAGCGTGTTCAGCTTGGCGAACGGGTTCTCTTCCAGTTCGGCGATGGCCGAGGGCTGCGAGAGCACTCCCGGGCCGCCGGACGGGGCGCTGTTGTCAGTCGTCACCAGCTGGTGGAAGCTGTCCTTGAAGGCGTTGAACTTGCGGATATCGGTCTGGCCCATGGCGAAAAGCACGATGAACAACACCATGAGAAGGGTGATCATGTCCGAATAGGTGAGGAGCCAGCGTTCCATGCTCGGCCCCTCCTCGTGCCCTTCGGGCTCGTGCTTCTTTGAGCGAGCCACGTCAAGCCGCCTTCTGCTTGTTGGCTTCCTTGGCCGCCTTCGCCGCTTCCTGTTCCTGGGGCGACAGGTAGGAAAGCAGTCGCTGCTCGACAACCCGTGGGTTGGCGCCCGCCTGTATGGCGAGGATCCCCTCCAACAGGAGCTCCATTCGCCTCACTTCGATCTCGCTGGTCCGCTTCAGCCGGTTCGCGATCGGTATCCAGATGACGTTCGCCTGCATGACGCCCCACAGTGTGGCCGTGAAGGCGGCGGCGATCATGGGGCCGAGCGTGGCCGGCGTGGAGAGGTTCTGCAGGACGTGGAGCAGGCCCATGACAGTGCCGATGATGCCCATAGTCGGTGCAAAACCGCCCATGTCAGCAAAGAACTTCGCCCCCGCCTTGTGCCGGGCCTTCATAGCATCGAGGTCTTGCTCCATTATGTCGCGGATCTCTTCAGGGTCGGCCCCGTCCACGGCCATCTCGATGCCTTTGCGCAAGAAGGAGTCGTCGATCTGGCGGGCTTCGTCCTCCAACGCCAGGAGGCCCTGGCGCCTGGCCTTCTCGGCGAAGGACACGACTACAGCGACCGAGGCGTCCGGCTTGGTGACCTTGCTGGTCAGGGCGAGCTTCAGTACCTTCGGGAAGTTCTTGGCGTCCCTCATGAGCGACCCGGCCGTGGCCGCCCCTATGGTACCCCCGAAGGTCAGGAGTATCGCGCTGGGGGCCAGCAGCGCCATGGGGTTGCCACCGTCCATGACCATGCCGGTCATGAGCGCGAACAGGGCGAACCCGATCCCAGCGAAGGCTGCTGGGTCCATGTCAGCTTTCCCCCGGGGCGGGCAACGCCCTCAGAGTCGCCCGGGGCTGGCTTGCACTTTCTTCTAGTTCCTTTGCCGCCACGAGGACCGACGCCCGGAAGCCGCGGACCCGGTCTATGACCTCTTGCACGCCCTCGGCCACGATGTACTTGGTGCCGTCCACCAAGGTCAGGACCGTGTCGGGTGTAGCTTCGGCCCGCTCAATGAGGTCAGCGTTCACCGCGATCTGCTGGCCATTGAGCCTGGTTAGAAGGATCATGTTCCCCGCTCCGTCGGGCTGATGGTTTGCGCCGAAGCGCCCAGCCAATCCATTGGCCGGCATATTTGAAGATCGACATGGGCGGCACGCGTCTGAACCGTTGCCGGAAAGCGCCGCTCACCAGCGCCGCCGGGCCCCTGGGAATGCGGTCCGTCGGAAACGGAAGAAACGCAGGAAAGCCCGGCCGGTGCGGGTGCACCTGCCGGTGCCGGGAACGGTTGCCCCGGGCGTGGGCAGGGCGCCCGGGGCTCAGGTTTTGGGGCCGCTCGCTACCCCCGTTTGGGGATGGTTACCCTCCCTGCTTGAGCTGGATCAGGTCCTGGAGGAGAGTGTCGGACGTCGTGATAACGCTACCGTTGGCCTGGAAACCGCGTTCGGCTTCGATCAACTCTGTCATCTCGGTGGCCAGGTCCACGTTCGAGGCTTCCAGCGTGCCGGCCTGGATGGTGCCGCGGCTCCCGTTACCGGCGGCGCCGATCTGGGCCAGGCCCGAGTTGCCCGTGGCCGTGAAGTCGCTGTCACCCGCGCGCAAGAGGCCGTCGGGGTTAGCAAACGTGGCCAGGGCTATTTGGCCGAGGTTGAGAGTTTGGCCGTTGCTGAACACGCCCTGGATCAGGCCGCCGCTGCCGATGCTGTAGCTCTGCAGCGTGCCCGGAGCGTTGCCGTTCTGGCTCAGGACCGACATCGTGTCGTCGCTCGAGTTCGCTGTCACTGAAGGGACGCTCAGCGTGAACGTGGCCGGCTTGGCGTTGGCCGTCGTGAGGTTGGGGACGCTCAAGCTGAACGAGGTGCCCGCGGTTACCGGGTTTGTGGTGGCGGGTGATTGGTTGTCGGTGTAGCCGACGAGGTTGCCGCCACTGTCGAAGTACAGGGTGGCAGGCGTCGCGCCGGTGTAGTTGGGCGTGCCTCCGGCCGTGGTCAGGACGCCGACCACGTTCCAGGCCGAGACGGCGGGGTCTGTGCCCGAGGTCAGCGACGAGGGGATCGTGGCGCTCGCCGCTGCCGGTTGGAAGCAGAGATCGAGCGATTCGGTCGCACCACTGGCGGAGTAGACGGTGACGGAGGTAGAAGCGCCTGTGGGGGAGTCCCCCGTGGCCGCGTTGCTCGTAACCCCCGTGGGCAGGGTCCATCCTGCTTGGGTGTTCAGGTTGCCTCCAAGCGTCACGCCCGAGGTCTCTTGCGCGGCGATTTCCTGGCCACTCGGGATGGTGAGGCTGCCCAGTGGTGCGCTCGTGTTGATGGCGCCGCTCGAGGTTGCCGGCCAGCCCTGGATGAGATAGCCGTCGGGGGTGACGAGGTTGCCATTGCCGTCGAGCTCGAGCGAGCCGGCCCGGGTGTAGTACACCTGGTTGCTGCCCTTGGCCACGAAGAACCCGTTGCCTTGGATGGACAGGTCGAGGGGATTGCCGGTCTGCTCGGAGGTGCCCTCAGTGAAGTTGGCTTCTATGCCGGCGACCCTCACGCCTAGCCCAACCTGGGTCGGGTCGATGCCACCGGCAGTCGTTGTCGGCGTGGTGGCGCCGGAGATCGTCTGGCCGAGGAGGTCCTCGAACTGGACCTCGTTGCTCTTGTAGCCAGTGGTGTTGATGTTGGCGATGTCGTTACCGATGGTGTCGATGTACTCCTGATTGGCGTCCAGCCCTGAAACGCCGCTGAATAGCGAGCGAAGCACTTGGGGTGCCCTCCTTTGCTGTTGGTTTTGGTAGTTGCGGCTCGAGTTGTTGGAGCTGCGATCGTGGTTGAAGTTGTGCCGCAGTCGAAGCTGCGGTTGTCGGGCCCGGCAGTGAAATGGATGGCGGTCTGACCTAACCTCCCGTTGCTGTGGCGGCGCCGGTGCCGCTGTTGGTCGGATCGCTCGTGGTCGTGCCGGTGGGGACACTGACGTTGGTCACAGAGGAGAACGGCACCGTGTCGTTGCCCACGGAGAGGATGGGCCCGGTGGATGTGAGCTGGATGCCGCTCACGATCCCCGAGACCGGGTTGCCCGAGTCGTCGGACCCCGTCACCTGCATGCCCAGCATGGACGTGGCCGCCCCTGCCTGTTGCGACGTGACGAGGCTCGCGAGGGAAGTTTGCAGGGAACTGAGCTCCTGCACCTCCTCGAAGTCCGCCGTCTGGGCCAGGAACTGGGTCGAGTCCACCGGGCTGTCCGGGTCCTGGTACTGCATTTGGGCCACCAGGAGTTGCAGGAATGTGTCAGAGTTGACGCCGTTCAGGGCGTTGTCACTGCTCGAGCTGGAGCTGGCGGTGATCGTGTCCCCGGCAGGCAGCGTGGCGGTGGGTTGTTGGGTGGTGGCGGTGGTCCCGGAGATGTCGCTCATGGCTGTCACAACCTCATGTCGAGTTGTCCGTTGGTCAACACGGGAACAGCTGCCGCGTCGGTGGCGGCGGCCGCCTCTGTGCTCCCAGGGTTGTCATTGGCCGGCTCGTCCGCCGCAGCGCTCGGTTGCTGCTGCCCAGCGAGAGAGCCTCCGCCGCTGGTGCCCCCGCTCACGTCGAAACGACCGGTCGACAGGCCGGCGTCCGCGAGCTGCTGGCGCAGCTGGCCGAGGTTTTGGCGGAGCATGTCACGGGTGGCGTCGCCTTCCGCATGCAGCGAGACATTGACCGTGCCCGCTTCCAGGTGGAGGTCGACGCGAACAACCCCGAGGTCCTCTGGTTGCAGGCGGATGGTCACCTGGTAGGAGCCGTCGGCTTGGTGCGCTGCGGGCCCGAGGACCGTGGCCAGCTGTGCGGGCACCGGTTCGTATTGGGCCCCCTCGGCCGTGGAAGCGGGCTGGGAGGTCCCGATTGTGTGGCTGCTGCTGACGGGGACGGCCGACGTCGGCGGTGTCGCGCCCATCGCGCCAGCCGCGGGAGCGTTGGCCGCGGGGGCATTGGCTGCGCTGCTCGCCTGGGCGGCATTGGCCTGGGCAACCGCCTGGGTGCTCCCGGCCTGAGCGCCTGGTGCCTCGGCTGCGGCCTTGAACGGGATGGACTCCCCTGAGGCGTTGGCTGGAAGAGGTTTGCCCGCGCTGCCTGGTGCTTCACCTTGGCTGTGTGCAGGTTCGCCGTCGTCTTCGTTCGACCCGGCTGTGCCGCCCTGGGTGCCGGCAGCGATCGGAGAGGCCGGCGCGGCCTGGGCACCGGTGGTCCCCCCCGTTTGTGCGGCCACCCGAGGAGTTGCCGATGTGCTGGAACGGGATGTGACCGGTGCAGCGCTGGCATTGGTGCCTGTCATCGAACCGGCTGTGCCCGTGGCGGCAACGAGCCCCCGCGTCACCGGCGTTGGTGCCGTCGCCGGGGTAGCTGACGCTGGGCCGATTGTTGTTGCCGGCACCGTCGGTACGGCCGCCGTCGGTACGGATGCCGTCGGTACGGCCGCCGTCGGTACCGATGTGGTAACGGTCGATGTGGTAACGGTCGATGTGGTGACTAGCGATGTGGTGACCGGCGGAGTGGCAACTGTTGGAGCAGGTACCAGCACCGTCGGGGTAGGCGGCGCCGTTGCGGTAGGCGCCGCTTGTGCCGTGGGGGCTGTGGCTGTCGAGAGCGAGCCCGTGACCGTGGTTGAGGGATCTGCGGCTTTGGGGGGAAGGCTCACCGCTGCCGGCTGCGTGGCATTGGCGCTTGGCGATGCCGCCGGGCCTGCCAGGCCGCCAGTGCCGATTGGCGTGCCTGCGCTCGACGGAGTGCTGGTGCCGGCCAGGGAACTGGCGGCTCCCGGGCTGGATGGGCTGGATGGGAAGGAAGAGACGGTTGCGGCCGAACTGCCAGTCACGGTGGCCCCACCCGAGCGTGAGCTCACGGCGGTGACGACGACGTTGGCCAAGGCGCTTACGGCCGGTAGGCCGGTGCCGGTCGGCGCGGTGCCGGTCCCGGACGTTGCCACGGCGGCCTGCGCCGGCCCGCCGGCGGTTGACGGCGTGCTTGGGCCGGGGCCCTGCGGACCGCTGGCCCTGGGGTTCGTGGCCGTGGGGTTCGTGGCCGTGGGGTTCGTGGCCGTAGTAGAGGGGGCGGCACTGATCGTGACCGGCGTTGGCGCCCCAAGAGCGGAGCCCAGCGTGGCCATCGGCACGGTACTGGCCGAGCCCGTGGTGACACCGGCGTCCCCAGCGGACGGCCCGGCCCAAGCCTGAGCCGCCGTTACCAGCGTGGCAGTAGTGCCGGGTGTGGCGGCCGACGCGGCCAGGCTTGCCGGCGTGACCGGTGCAGTTCCCGCGGGTGCCCCAACCGGCGTTGGCGCCGCGGTCGTCGCAACCGGCGTCGACGCCGTGGTCAGCGCAGCTGCCAAGGCCGCTGGTCCCGGGGCCGCTGGTCCCAGGGCTGACGGGCCTGAGGTCGACGCAGGGGTACCGGCGACCGTGCTGCCCGAGGCGGCGCCCGTCGCCGCCGAGGTCGGTGCAGCCTCAACCGGGGTCGCCCCGGTGCCACCGCCCTGCCCGGCAACCACGGCACTGCCGGCTCCGCGGCCCGGGCCGGTCAACCCCAGGACCTGCTGGTTGCCCCCGCTCGACGGGCTGGCGGCACTGGTCGCGGCGGTTGCTGCGGTTGCGGTGACCGCCTGCGAGGAAGGGTTCTGGGCGGCGGTGCCGGCCGGTGCCTGAGGACCGGGCTGCCCGGCAGCAACCACGACGGCCAGGATGCCGGCAAAGGCGTCACCCCCGGAGCCCGACGCTGGTTGGCTGGCCGCGCCCTGTGAGCTCGCGCCTGTCTTGATCGCTGCGATGGTTGTCATTGGCTCTCCATACCGGCACGGCTGAGGACGGTCTTGACGTAGGCCTGGGTTTCTGAGTAAGGGGGGATGCCGGAGTACTGCTGGACAGCAGCTGGGCCGGCGTTGTAGGCGGCGAGGGCCAATGGCCAGGACCCGTACTGGCTGTAATAGGACGACAGCAATTGGGCGGCTCCCTTGACTGCCTGGGCCGGGTCGAACGGGTTGACGCCCAGGGACGAAGCTGTGGAAGGCATGAGCTGCATGAGGCCTTCCGCGCCGGCGCCGCTCACCGCTCCCGGCTGGTAACTGCTCTCGGTGCTAGCCACCGCAGAGAGCAACTGTGGGGGCACGCCGTAAGCAGCCGCCGCGTCAGCGAACTCGTCCTGGTAGCCGCCCGGGTCGGTCGATGCCGAGGTACGCATAGCCTCCTGGCCGGTTACCCGGCGGATCGCGGTGGGGTCGCCCACGGGGTCGACGCGCACCTGCGCGCCGGTGTACGGTGCGTCGATCATCTCGCCATTGCCGATGTAGATGCCGACGTGGCCCGGCGCCGACGAAGTGCCATCTGTGCCGGGGTAGAAGACGAGGTCGCCTGGTTGGGCGTCGGCCAGGCTGGGTACGGCCTCGCCCACCGTGGCCTGCTCCTGCGATGTCCTCGGCAGTTCTATCCCGAGCTTGGAGAACACGTCCTGCACGAGCCCCGAGCAGTCCACACCCTGGGATGGATCCGTGCCACCCCACAAGTAGGGGACGCCCAGGAATCCCTCGGCCTGGGACACGGCGTCTTGGCCAACGCTCAGCGCCGAGGCGGAGCCTGTGCCGGCGGTGGCGGATTTGGCAGGGACGAAGCCAGGCTCGCTCGCGACTGAGGGACTCCCGGGCCCGCTGGCCGGAGCGTTGCCCAGCTCGTAAACCGAGGAGCCCAGCTCGTACGCCGAGGAGTTGAAGGGTTGAGAGGCAGGTGCACCACCGGCGGTGCTGTCGGTGGCTGTGCCGGCCGTGGCGGTGCCGGCGGTGGCGGACTGGTCCCCCTCGTCGAGGGGCCACCCATAGCTGCCGGAAAGGTCTGGGGTCGCCGGCCCGCTTTGGCCGGCCAGGCCCGTGATCGACGAGATCTGCTCCAGGACGGCCTCGAAGCCGCCCGAGGTTGCCGGCGCGGGCAGTGATGACAGGGTGGCCTGGATCTGGCCGACACTGGCCAAGGTCGCGGAGAAACCGTCGATGTAGGTCATGCTCCGTCGCCGGCCCTTTTCCTCGCCCGGGCCTCCCGGCGCGCGTGGCGGTTGATGACGAGTTCGTCGACCTCGGTCGCTTCCTCGTGCCGGGCGTCCAGGGCATGTTGTTCGCGCCGGCGTTCGTCAAGGCGCTCCAGTAGCGATACCTCCCGAGCGGCGGCCAGGTAATTGTTCATCGCCACCGTCACCGCGGCCCGGGCCCCGGCCAGGGACTCCGCCGCCCCGATGACGGCCCTGGCGGCCAGCTCGCCCCGCTCGTGGTGGACCATGAGCTCCTCGTCGCGCGAGCCGATGACCTCTTCGTAGTGGGCGAGACTGGCGTTTGCGGCCAGTTCGGCCGCGGTCGCCGCCATGTGGGCCGTTTGCAGGTTGGCCCGCACGATGCTCTCCTGGGCCCGGCGGGCGCGGAGCACTGTTCCCAGGCTGAACGAGTAGCGCCTCATGGTGCCACCAACATGGCCAGTGCGGCCAAGCTCTGGGAAATGGGGGCGACGGTGGAGACCTCCTGTCGCAGGAAATGGTCGATCGCCGCTTTCAGTTGCACGGCCCGGTCCACAACGGGGTTGGTGCCTTTTACATATGCGCCGATCTCGATCAGGTCCCGGGCGTCGCGGTAGGCGGCCATAAGCCTGCGTAGTTCGGTGGCCTGGGCTATTTGCTCGGTCGTCATGACGCGGGGCGCCACCCGGGAAACCGACTCGAGAACATCGATGCTCGGGAAATGCCCGGCGGTGGCCAGTCTCCGCGACAGGACAATGTGGCCGTCCAGGATGGAACGGGAAGCGTCGGCAATGGGGTCGTTCATGTCGTCGCCTTCGACCAGGACGGTATAAAGCCCTGTTATGCTCCCTCGTTCGCCGGCGCCGGCACGCTCGAGGAGCCGGGGCAAAAGGCCGAAAACCGAGGGCGGGTAACCTCTGGTCGCGGGAGGCTCCCCCGCGGCCAGCCCGACCTCGCGCTGGGCCATGCAGTAACGGGTCAGGCTGTCCATCATCAGCACAACGTGACGCCCGGTATCCCTGAACCACTCCGCCACCCGGGTCGCTGTCTGAGCCGCCTGCAGGCGCATGAGCGCGGGCTCGTCGGATGTCGCCACTACCACGACCGAGCGGGCCAGGCCGGCCGGGCCGAGGTCGCGCTCGATCATCTCGCGGACTTCACGACCGCGTTCGCCCACCAGGGCAAGTACCGAGATATCAGCCTCGGTGCCTCGGGCCACCATGGACAGCAGGTTCGACTTGCCCACCCCGGAGCCTGCGAATATACCCATGCGCTGGCCTCGGCCGCAGGGCAACAACGTGTCGATGGCCCGTACGCCCAGCGGCATCTGGCTCTCCACCATGGCGCGGCGCAGCGGGTGAGGGGGTGTGCCTGAGGTCGTCACCCGGGGTAGCCCTCGCACGCTGGCACCTCCGTCGATGGGCCGGCCGAGGGCGTCGAGGACCCGGCCACGGAGGGCATCGCCAACGGGTACCGACAAGCGCCCGGGGGCGATCTCGGCGGTTGCCCCGGCACGGATCCCCACCAGTTCGCCGAGCGGCATGCAGACCAGGCCGTCCTCGTCAATGGCGACGACCTCGGCTACGAGCTCGCCGCCGGGCCGTGACAGGGCGACGGCTTCACCGATGGCCGCCTGGACGCCTTCGACGGTCACGCTCATGCCGACCACCGAGCGGATCCGGCCAGTGACCCGGGGACGGGCCGCCTCCTTGGCCGCGTCGAGCCTCTCTCGCAGCGAGATGGCCGGGCTCACAGCGCAGTCTCCCCTCCGTGGCCGGCGGCGCCGTCGTGGCTGCTGGCGGAGCCGTCGACCGGGTTGCAAAAGGCAGCACGAGCGCGAGCCAGCGCTTCCTCTATGCGGGCGTCGACCGTCCTGGCCCCCGAGGTGATGATGCAGCCCCCGGGGCCCACGACCGGATCGGCCATCACTGTGACGGCGTCCCGGCCGCCGCCCAGCATGCCGACGGCTTCGCGAAGGAGCTGCTCGTCACCGGGGTTGACGCGCACGACTGCGGGCCCCGTGGGCAGGGTGGCCAGCACTCGCTTGGCAACTTCGATGGCCAGGTTTGGGAAAGTGCGCAGCTCGCAGGTCACCACTGCCTCGGCCAGCTCGAACGCTGCCCGAATCAGTTGCTCGGTGATGACCTCGTCGCGGGGGCCGAAGCGGGCCACGTAGCCCTCGGTGGCGCTGGCCAGCTGGCTGACCAAGGCACCGGCGCGGGCCTGAGCGGCGGCCCAGGTGGCCTTGTGGGCAGCGAGGTCGGCGGCCCGTTCCGCCTGGGCCTGCCTGGCGCCTTCGGCGTAGCCGGCCATGTAGCCCCGCTTGTAGCCGTGGTCGTAGCGCTCCTGGGGGGACGTGAGCTCGGGAAGGACGTTGCCCATGTCGATGTAGTTGGGCAGGGCCGTGGTGGGCTCGCCGGCGCCCGGCGCAAAGTGCTCATTCCACATAGTCATCGGTGCCCCTCGACAGCACGATCGAGCCTTCCTGCTCGAGCTGTCGGACGGTGCGGACCACTTCCTTGCGGGCCTTTTCGACGTCGCTCAGGCGTTGAGGGCCAAGGAGCTCGATTTCCTCTTTCAGGTTGTCCGTTGCCCGTTCCGACAGGTTGGAGAAGATCCGGTCCCTTACCGCTTCGCTGGTGCCCTTCAACGCCATCGCCAGTTCCTTGGTGTCGACCTGGCGCAGCAGCAGCTGCAGTGCCTTGTCCTCCAGTTTTATGAGGTCTTCGATGGTGAAGAGGCGCTGGCGGATGTCCTGGGCCAAATGGGGGTCGACTTCGTCGATACGGCCGAGGATCGTGCGTTCGGTGTCGGCGTCCGCACGGATGAGGATCTCGACGAGCGGCTTCACGGGGTCGCTGTCGGCCCGCAGGCGCTGGCTTACGGCGGCTGACAGGATGCGCCGCTCGAGGCCCGTTTCGACCGCTTTGAGCGTTTCGGGAGCCGGCGGGGTCAATGTGGCGATGCGGTAAGCGACATCACCCCGGATCGTCTCAGGCAGTTCGCGCAACAGGGCCAGTCCCCTCTCGGCCGGGAGCTTGGACAGCACCAGGGCGACGGTTTGGGGGTGCTCGCGCCCGAGCACGGACGCGGCCACGTTGGGGTCCAACGCGGTGAGGGCCCGGAAGTGGGATCCCGGCGGGGTCCCACCGATGCGTGACATGACCGCCTCGGCCTTAGCGGTGCTGCCCAAGGCTTCCGACAGCAGCCCCTTTGCCACCTCGACTCCACCCTGAGGGACGCGCACGTGGCGTTGGATCTCGGTGATGAACTCCTTCATCACCGAGTTGACGAGAGCTTCCTCGACGGGGCCGAGGTTGGCGATCTCGACCATGACCCGCTCGACTTCGCTCTCGTTGAGCGCCTGGACAATGCGGGCGGCGCGCTCTTGCCCTACGGCAACCAGCAGCAAGGCGGCCTTGCGGGCACCGCTCAATTGGGCAACATCGACGGGCACTGGCTACCTCCCCCCGGCTTCTTCGATCCCGCTCACCGGTCGGCCGGGCCCGTCTCGAGCCAGGTCCGGAGCATTTCGGCGATGCGTTCTGGCTCCCGCTCGATCATCTGGCCGAGCTGGGCGACTTCTTGCTGCATGGGGATGGGGGGTATGACGGGCACAGGTTCGCGGGCCGGCGGCAGGGCCATGGTGGCTTCGTCCTCGTAGCTCTCACCTGGCTCCAGCTCCAGTTGCTGGTAACCGGCGGGGAGGGCAAGAGGTACGCGCGTCGTCTTGGTGATCCGGCGCAGGGCGAACATCAGCAGAGCTAGCACGAACAGCACGACAGCCCCATCGCGCGCTTCGCCCATGAGGGTGGCCTGGGCCTTGGCGGCTGCCTCGGCCTTCAGCTGGGCTGCCGCTTCCTTGGCTGCGGTCTGGTCGAAGGGGACAAAGGCGACCTGGATCGTATCGCCGCGGGAGGGCTGGAGACCGGCGGCCGCAGACACCAGGTGGGACACTTCCGAACTGCTGACGCCTTTCACTGAACTGTTCACGACCACGGCCACGGACAACCGCTCGAGGGCGCCAGGGGCTGAGTTCACGGACTTGGTCACCTCGCTGACGACGTTCTGCTGGGAACTTCCTTCCTGCGTGTAGCTGCTGGGCACGGTCGTCGTGGCGCCCGCTGCGGTCCCAGCCGCCGCAGTGGTCGAGGTCGCCACCGAAGCGGCGGTCTTCGCCGCCGCAGCGGTGGTGGCACCCGCAGTGGTGGTTGTCGCCCCTGCCGTAGTGGTTGTTCCCGGTGATGTGTTTGTTGCCTTCCCCGCCGCCGCCTTCGCAGATGCCGCCTTGGGCGTCCCCGCCGAGTTAGGGGCGGACGACCACTTGGCGATCGTCGTCGTTGTTGTAACGGGCGTGGGGTTGTTGGCCGACGCCGCCGATGCCCCCGACGACGCCGGGACGGTGGTGGCGCCCATGATCCCCATGGCTGCAGCGTCAGCTCCCGAGCCCGTGTAGGCCTCCTTGGACGTCGCTTCCTGGACCGGGATGGCGCCCTGGTTGTTGGGGTTGTAGATCTGGCTTGATATCTGGGTCTGGTCGAAGTCGAGCTCGGCACTGGTATGCACCACGGCGTTGCCGGGGCCGAGGACGGTGGCCAGCATGTCCTGCAAAGAGTTATCGAGGCTCTGTTCGTAGGACTCGGTCTGTTGTTGCTCGAGCGTCCCCGCCGCCACGTTGCCCGAGTCGGTGCCGGGGGCATTGAGGACGTCGCCGTTCTGGTCGACCACGGTCACGTCATCGGGCGAGAGGCCCTCGATGCTCGACGCCACCAAGTGGACAACCGCTTGTACCTGTTCGGGGGACAGGCTGGCACCCGGCTCCAGCGAGACCAGCACGGAAGCGCTCGGCTGGTCAGAGCTGTCGGTGAACAGGCTTTGCTGGGGGATCACGACGCTGACCAGCGAAGAGCTGACACCGCTTATCGATTCGACTGTCTTTTCCAGTTCGTCCGAAACCGCCTGCTGGTACTCGACCTGTTGCTGGAACTCAGAAGTCGTCACGCCCGCACTGTCGAGGAGGCTGTAACCCTGGTCACCAGAAGCGGGGAGGCCTGCCGCGGCCATGTCCAGCCGCTGTTGGTAGACGTCGCCCTGGGGGACCATGATCTGCTCCCCGCCTTCGGTGAGTTCATAAGGGACCTTGTTGGTCGCAAGCTTCTGGGTTATGGCGGCCGCGTCGGACGAGCTCAGGTTGGAGAACAGGGGCACATAGGTGGGCTTGGCGGCCCAGGACATAAAGAGGTAGCCGCCGACGACGGTGGCCAGTACCGCCACGACGACCACCGTCTTTTGCCCGCTGGAGAAGCCGGCGATGACCTCCTTGGCCCGGTCACGTAGCCGCAGCAACAGGCCCCTGCCGTCGTTGGCCCGCACGGGAGCCGTCACAGTTGCATCCCCATGATCTCCTGGAAGGCTTGCAGGGCGTTGTTCTTCACGGCCGCTGTCAATTGGGTCTGGATGTTGGCGTCCTCAGCGGCCACCATGTAGTCGGCCACGTTGGTGAGGCTCCCCGTGGCGGCCTGGGTGGCCAGGCTGTCGGCGTTGGCCTGGGTGGCCGACACGCTGTCGAGGGCGTTGCCCAGCAGGCTGGTGAAACTGTCGCCGCCGGCGGCGCCGGCTGCCCCGGTAGCGGCAGTGGGGGAGGTGGGGGACGTCGGCGACGAGGTGGCCGCAACCTGGGGCCCCTCGATGGTGGGCCAAAGCGACGCCCCTGTTGCGGCCCCCACCGGGAGGACGCTCATACCTGGAGCCCCAGGGCGGACTGGTAGGCGCTTTCAGCCTGGCTGATCGTTGCCAGGTTGGCCTCATAGCCTCGCTGGGCCATCATCATGTCGGTCATCTGCTGGCCCAAGTCGACGTTGGCGACTCTCACCATGCCCTGCTTGTCGGCCAGGGGGTTGGTGGGGTCGTACTCTTCCACACCGGCCGGGCTGCCGAGGGCGATGCCGGTCACTTGGGTGCCGCCCCCGATGTCGGCCTCGATGCCGCTGCCGGCACCTGTGCCCTCGACCTGGCCGGGGATGGCGGCTGTCATCACAAAGCGTGGTTGATAGGCGGCCTGGGAGGTGGAGGTGACGTCGTTCATGTTGGCGATATTGTCCGATATGGCGTCCATCCACGTTTGCGAAACGTTGACGCCGGTGACGGCGCTGCTGATCGGGTCAAAAAGTCCCATTCCCGCTCCCCTTTTGTATTACTGACCGCTCGACGGGCCGTTGATGGCCACCGAAAGAAGTTGGAACTTGGCATTCATGGCATCGACCATCGTCTGGAATTGCATGCCCGCCTTTTGCTGGTCTACCATCTCAGTAGAAAGGCTGACGTTATTGCCGGCCTGGTCGGGCGGGGCCGTCGAAGGGGTAGTAGTGATCTGCATTTGCGAAGGGTCACCGTTGGCGATAGCCTGAGCCAAACTTGACTCAAAATCGACGTCTTGAGCCTTGTAGCCCGGCGTATTGATGTTGGCCACGTTGTTGGCCGTTGCCTGTTCCTCCGCCCACAGGCCCTGCATGGCCTGGTAAACGGCTGACGTGGCGAGGTCGCCGTAAGTCCCGCTCGTCATCGGCGGGCCCCCAAATAGGGCGTGGTGCGCGGCACATTACCTTCAGCGCCGTCCCCGAATGGCGGGCGCCAACCGAGTGCCGTGAGCGGAATTGCACGCTTTGCGTACACCATGAACCTCCGAAGGAACTTCCGGTGCCAGTCCCTGGCGTACGGGGCGTTGCTTCCCTGCTCCCGATTGGGTCATCGGCAGGGGGCCCCAGGAGATGAGACCGACGGGTCACGCTGAGCGGTGGGGTGCTTGGTTTTCTCGCGAGGCCCTTTCGGCCCTTGAGCAGGCTTATCCCGTGCAGTCCACCAGGTGGGCCGCGGGGCCGGCCCTCCGGGCGGCCCTCACTGTCGCGATCCGTCCCGCAAGCTCCCGCCGGCGGAGGTTGAGGTCGTCGGTCATGGCCTGGATCTCACCGAGGAGCCTGGTCACGCGCGGCCGGTGCCGCTCCGGCATGGTCAGGCCGCTCAAGGTGCCGGGAGCGGTGGCCAGGAGGGCAATGACGCTGCGGGGTACGGGCATGTTGAGGGGCACCTTGCGCAAGGCCGCGGCCTGGGCCGCCACCTGGCGTTCCATCTTCGAAAGGCGCGCCTCAGCTGCCTGTTCGGTGCTGTCAGCACGGGCCTCGGTCATGCTTGTGGCCCTGGGTCAGGCGCTGGCGGCGAGGTCATTGCCATGGTCGCCGGCCCTCTCGGCCAGGACCTTGTCCGCCGCAGTATGCCAAGCGTCCTGGAGGGGTTCGAGCAGCTTGCGAGCTTCGGAGAGTGCCCCAGCGTCCCTATGGACGTTGCCCCGGACCAAGAGCCTGTAGATGTAGGTGTATATGGACATGAGCGCCGGGCCCCCGCTCCACAGCTCGGGCTTGAGGGTGTTCTGCAGCTCCAGTACGATCTCCTCCGACCGGCACAGGCGTTCGTTGAGCGTGAAGTAGTCCTTGGTCTCCAATGCCTCCTCGGCTACAACTATGTTGTTGACGACTGCGTCGTACAGCATGGTGAGCAGTCGTTCGGGTGGCGCACTGGCCACGGCGGTAGCCAAGTAAGCGTTGCGGGCACGGCTGGGGGCCACGGGGTCTCTCCTATGTGTTTAGCTGCTGCTTGACGACGACGAGTTCATGCTGTCGGCATACTGGGTGAGATAGCTCTGCGTTGACTTCAGGGCGGCCAGGGAGGTTTCCATGGCGTCGTACTCGGTCTGGAGCTGGGCCTGCTGGGCCTGCAGGATCGGGGTCCAGGCGGAGATCTGGCTGGACAGGCTGTCCATCTGGCTCTGCTCGCCGGTTATGGCATTGACGAGGGTGCCGTTGCCCGGGTTACCGGCTGAGAACGCCACCTGGGCCAATGCCTGGGCGATCCCGGGGGTGTAGCTGATGGTGCCGGTGACGGCTCCGCCGGTGGCGGCGGCGAGCTGGGCTGGTGTGGCGTTCACCTGCACGAGGAGACCGGCCGCAGATGTGTTGGCGCCTCCCAGGAGGAGCTGGCCGGTGCCGGTGGCGGCCTGGCCGTTGATCGTGCCCTGGACGTCCGTGCCGGTGAAGGTTTCGGCAGTGTCGTCGGCCGACGCCAGCCCGGTGGTGCCCGTCCCGGTGGCGGTAGAACTGACGCTGAACGATGCAGACGACCCGTAGGCCATGCTGTTGAGGACCAGCTGCCCGTTGGTGACGCTGGCGTTGACGCCGACGTCATTGGCGGCGAAGGCCTGGTTGAGCCCGGAGGCGATGTCGGCCAGCGACTCCCCGGTGGTGGTGGTGTAATTGGCAGTGCCGCCCGCAGCGGTGATGGTCAAGGTCTCGGGCGCGCTCACCGGCCCGGTTGCCGTGGCCGTGTCGGTGGCCTGCGTGGCCGCCTGGGTGACATTAACCTGGTACTGGCCCGGTGCCGTGGCGTCGCTGGACTCATAGAACGACATGAGCGGGCTCGAGCTGGAGCCGCCCGAGATGAACGTGTTGGTCACCTTGGTGGGGTTGGCGTCGTAAGCGGCGGCGAAGGTCGCGGAATCGAACGACAGGGTGCCGTCGTTGTTCATCGTTATGCCGAGCGATGCCGCCGAGCCGGTCGAGTTGACGCCGACGGCGCCGCTGATAGCGGAAAGCACTGAGTTGAGAAGGCTTTCAGCGGTCGGGTCGCCGAGCAGGGGGCCCGCGGTGCCCGTCGTCGTGGACCCGGTGGCCTGAGTGTAGGCCGTGGCCTTGTTGAGGTCGGTTATCAACTGGTCGGCTGCCGTCACCAGGCTTTGGACCGTGGTCGCCATCGTCTGGCCGTCGGGCTGGAGCGAGATGGTCGTCTCCCGGCCCGGGTCGGCATCCTGCAGGTTGAGCGTCACCCCGGGCATGAGCCCGGTGATGGTGTTGGAGTCGTTGGTCACCTCGAACGCACCGGGACCGTTGCCCACCGTTATTTGCGCGTTTTGAGCGGCGGTCACCGTCGTGAGCTGGCCAAGACCCGAAAAGGCGTTGGTGGCGATGTTGATCGTGTTGGCCGCGCCCGAGGACGTCGACTGTAGCGAGAGGTTGTACTGGTTGGTGCCGGTGGTGACCGCCGACGCCGATATCCCGACGCCCGAGGAATTGATGGCACTGACCACCGACTGCAGGCTGCCATTGCCCGTGTTGACTTCGGCGGCCGTCAGGGAGCCGACGTTGGTTGGCCCCGTGAAGGTGGCGGCTACGGTCGAGCCGTTCGACCCGTTGAGGGTGACGGCCGTGCCAGGAGTGAAATCGTCCAGCGTGTTGGCGACTCCATCGACGGTTACGACCCCGTCGGTCCCTGTGGCCTCGGACGTCGGCGTCGTGCCAAAACCCAGGTCTGTCGCCGCCGTGCCGCCCGTTACCTCCAGCGTCTGCGTGCTGCCTTGAGCTGCGGTACTTACCACCATTTGGCCGGCCGAGTTGATGCTCGCCGTCAGCTGGCCGTCCGAAGCCGTTTCGACCGCGGCCGCCAGTTGGGCTGCGGTGTAAGTGCCGGGCGCGATGGTGAGCGTCTCGTCCTGGCCGTCGAGGTTGTAGGTCAGGGTGTCGTTGGTGTCGTCGACGGTGGTCGAGCTCGGGGGCACTGTGGTGCCAGTGAGCGTGGCGCCCGATGAAGCCTGGGTGACGGCGATGGTGTGGTTGCCGATGGAGAGGTTGGAAGAAGAAAGCGTTCCTATCCCGAGCGCGCCGCCGCCGGCCGCCACCAGCAGTGGGCCGCTCGTCACCTGAACCGTCTGGGAAGAAACGCTGCCCGAGGAGATCAGTGAGTTAGCTTGGGCCAGAGCGTCCACGGAGAACGTTATCGAGCCGCCGATGGCGCCCGATCCCACTGTGGCGGTGGCGTCCTCGGTCGTGGAGTCCGGGATCCAGGCCTGCCAGCCTGAAGGGGATTCCAGGGTGTCCGAAACCGTTTGCAGGCTGGCGATGTCGTTGCTCAGGGTTTGGTAGCTGACCAGCACGGCCGAAGCCGAGTTGAGCTGGGTCTGCAATTGGACCTGGGGCTGGGCCGCCACCTCCATGAGCTCCGCGACTATTTCGGAGCTGTCGATGCCCGAGGAGAGCCCGGAAATGCTGACGGGCTGGCTCTCCTCGAGCGTGCTGAGGGCGGTGTCGGAGGTCCCCAGCAAAGAGGCAAGGGTTTGCGCTGTGTTCAGGTAGCCGAGCTGTTGGGAGGTGCTCGACGTTGACGACCCGCTGGAACTGACCGACATTCGAAGCTCCCCTCAACAAATCAACAAGAAGTACGTGGTGTAATCGCGACCCTGGTGACCAAGGGCTGGGTGCCGGCCGGCGCTGTCGGCGGCCGGCCCCAGCCCAGGGTCATACGGTGGGCCAGTACTAGCCGAGCAGCTTGAGCACGTACTGGGGGATCTGGTTGGCCTGGGCCAGCATCGACACGCCTGCTTGCACCAGGACCTGGTCCTGGGTGAAGCTGACCATCTGGGACGCCATGTTGGTGTCCTCGATGTTCGCATTGGACGCCGTCAGGTTCTGGATGCCGACCGTCTCGTTGTCCGAGATGTCCTGCAGCTGGTTCTGGTAGGAGCCGAACTTGCCCTGCATGGCGGAAACGGTCGAGATGGCCTGTTGGACGTCTGCGATGGCATTTGCGCTCGTCACGGAGTAGTTCGTATTGTTGGGCAACAGGTAGGTCTGCGTGGCGGTGACCGTGCCGCCGACCGTGCCCGTTCCCGCAGCGACTGTGGCGCCCAGGGTCGCAATGACCTCGCCACCGTTAGCTGACGTGACGCTGAAAGTACCGCCAGCCACGTTCTGTGCGGCGCTGAGGCTGGTTATCGCTCCGCCATCCATGCTGACCTGGGCGTTGGCACCTGTGACGACGGTGCCGGTGGTGAGCCCAAGATCGCTGAGGACGTTTGCGTTCCCGGTCACCGATATACCACCAGCCACACTGCCCGGGGCGGATATTACGAGGGCAGATCCCGTGGCACCGGAGATAGTGATGCCGGACGATCCGAATGCCCCGCCCGGGCCGTTTAGGGCAGCTTCCACCGCAGCCACGGTTTCGCTGGCGGTCACGTTGATCGTATAGGCCGTCCCGTTCACGGTGACGGTGAGAGGTCCGCTGTGGGTAGCCCCGATGGCCGCGGAGTTTGCACCACCGGTGTAGGTTCCCGCGGTAGCTGCGGTGACGAGCAGGGTGTGGGCACCGCTGGCTACGTTACCGGTCAGGGCGGCGACGCCAGTCGGACCCTCAGCCGTTCCACCGAGGGTGCCCAAGGCGTTCTGCACCAGGCCGATGTTGGCAAGGTTGAGCGCAGTCACCGAGAAGGCGACTTGGCTGGCGGCGGAGCCGTCCCAACCGGTCTGGAACGTGTAGTTGACGGTGTTGTTGGCGCCGTTAGTCAACAGGTACTGGTTGCCGTAGACGGTCGTGGAGGCAATGTCCTGTATCGACTGGAGAGCCTGGGAGACTTCGGCTTGAGCGGCCTGCTGGGCCGTAGGGTCCTGAGCGGTGCTGTTCTGGGACTCGACGGCCAGGGTGTTGATGCGCTGCAGGATGGTGCTCACTTCATTGAGGGCGCCGTCCGCGGTCTGGACCACATTGACGCCGGCCTGGGTGTTGGACTGGGCCTGCTGGAAGGCGCCGATCTGGGCCTGCAGGTGCTGGCTGATGACGAGGCCGGACGCGTCGTCCGCCGCCGTATTGATCTGGTAGCCCGAGGACAGCTTCTCCAAGCTGCCCTGCATATTGGACTCGTTGGTCGACAGGTCGTTCGAGGCCTGCTGAGCCATGATGTTGGATACGATGTCGAGACCCATTGTTCCTCCATGGGGTCAGAGGGAGCCCGTCCGTGAGCGCCCTGGTAGCGTTGCCCAATTACTGGGACGCACTTAGCGATCGGCACCCAGGGCGGCCAGATGAGCGACCGGATGGGTTTCGAGCGACTGCGCCTCCGGCAGGTTCTCGATTTGCGCGCTGAGTTCCGTCAGGCCGAGGACGGCGAGGGTAGAAGCCACGGCCTGGCGACGATGCTCAGGGGTGCCGACGGGACCGGCCCCGGGGGCACCTGGGCCGGCAGCGGCGTGCGCAAACCGAGCCGTGAGAGCCGGGTCGAGGGCGTTCACCTCAGTCAGCAGCGGGGCCAGCTTGTCCTCGCGGACGCCTGCCGCCAGCGCGACAGCCAGAGAGGCGGCACAGTTGTCGCCGAAGGCGGCGTGAGCCGTTACCGCGGCGCGGGTACGCTCCGCTGGCTCCAGGAGTTCGAGGCGTGCTTGAGCGAGGAGCGGGCAGGCGTCGCCCATTCCGACGGCGCGCAGTCGCGCTGACCATTCCATGGCTTGCAAAATGGGCAGCGCCGGGGCGAACTTGATGGCAGCCGCGAGTAGCTCAGGACGGGGGCCTAACCGACGGAAGAGCGCCTCGGCTGCCGGGCCCGCTGTTGCGGGAGGCACTAGGACGAGCGCGGCGGCGACCTTGTTGAGCTGGTCTTCGCGCACAGCTGCGGCCAGCTCATCGACCGGCTTGCCGGTCGAAGCGAACACCTTGAGGGCGACGGTCATCGCGAAGACGTTGGGGTCTTGTTTGACGAACAGCACGAGATGTGCGGCCGCCTCCTCGGGCCGGCCCGCCTCGACCAGGGCGCCGGCGAGCTCGGCTCGCAAACTGGCGTCGGGGAAGGCGAACCCGTCCTCGTTGCTCAGGTCTTCAACTCTTTCGAGCAACTCGATGGCTTGGTCGAGCTGGCCGAGGCGGCGGCGCGCGACGCCCTCGAAGTAATAAGCCAGGTCCTTTTTCCGGCAAGCTTCCTGGAACAGCTGGGAATAGGATAGAACTTCTTCATACCGGCCCAACGTTAAGAGGTTCTGGGTGATGTGGAGCAAGATTGCCCGTCTCGGCAAAGCCTCGCGGGCCATGCTCAGGGCGCTCTCGAATTGTGGCTGAGCTTCCTCGGGACGCCCAGCGGCCGCCAGGGCTCGTCCGAAGTCGAGCTGGGGGATCCCTTCTTGGCCGTGTTTGACTTCCCGCCCGAGCGCCGCTTCCGCTAGTTTCAAGTTCCGAGCCAATTTGTCGCGCTCGCGCATGAGTTCGTCCATGTAGCCAAGGTGGTCGATGCGAGCGCCTCGGAGCGGCGCCGCCTGGACGAAGCGGGAGCAGCTGAACTCAGAGCGGAGGTCGACCTGTTCGTGCACCGGCCCGTACCAGCAGCACGTAGCTCGGCGGAAAATGCGAAAGGCCCGGTGGGCCTGGCCGGTGCTGCTGCCGTCCCCACCCAGGTTGTGTATCTCGATCAACAAGGCGTCGAGCTCTGCTATCCGCCCGGGTTGTGCCAGGGTCGAGCGCAGCGCTCGCACGTCATCACAGGCGAAACGCTCGTCCGCGTCTATCCACAGCACCCACTCACCCAGGCAATGCTCCAGGGAGGCATTACGTGCCCGGCCGAAGTCGTCGTCCCAGTAACCTTGCACCACGCGGGCCCCGGCCCGGCGTGCCAACTCGACTGTGCCATCGGTGGAGCCCGTGTCATAGACCACGACCTCGTCGACAAGGCCGCGCAGAGAGCCCAAGCAGTCTGGCAAGGTCTTCTCTTCGTCCTTTACGATGAGGCACGCCGAGAACAGGACTTTGCCTGTCCTGCGGACCGGGCCAGCGTGACTGGCGGCCCGCCGTTTGGGTGCCCGGGCCTGGCTCACGCGGGACCTCCTGCTGTCGGGAGGTTGGCGCGCCGCTCAAGGCAGGCGCCTGCCCTCGTCTTCATGGCCATCAGTGCCTGATCGTCCAGGGCAGGTGCCAGCTGAGGCGTCGTCCAGCGCTCTCAGGCCGTCTTGATCTCGAGCCCGAGAACGGCGGCGAGGTACGTTCGTTCGTCGCGAGCGGCCATCCGGGCAAAGCCGCGTTCGGCGAGAGTCTGGCGGGCTTGTCTGTCGGCTACGAGCTCGGTGCAGGCCGGCACCAGCTCGTCGCAAGTGGCCAGCCGCACTGCGCCCGTCATGTCAGCGTCGACTTCGGTGCCGGGATGGTGCTCGGCCACCACGGCCTTGCGGTTGGCGAGCAGGTAACTCACCCGGACGAGCTCGAAGATGCTCGTGCTGTAATAATGAAGGTTCAGCACGACTTTGGCCCGGGCGATGAGTTGGTCTCGCTCTTGACCATAAACTCCAAAAACCGCCTGCGCATTGAGCCCGGCCTCCCGGAGCCGGGAGATGACCTGCGAGCGGCGCTCGTTCATGGACCCGTAGAACAGGACGTCGATGTCCTCATTGGCGCGCGGCTTGATCCGGCTGAGCTCGGGCACGTAGCCGATTGGGACGTGCCTCGCCGTCGACGTGATGCCAAGGCGCGCCAGGGCGGCCATGTTGCGCACGCTGTAGTCCCAGACCTGGCAGGCCTTGAGAGCCTGGAGGTAAGCGGGCGAGCACCACGAAGATTCCTCGCTTATCTGCTCGAGGTTGTAGACGATCGTGCCCGCCGGCAGGAGATCCACCTCGGCCGGTTGGAGGAGGTTGGCCCCAAAGACGATCGCCGGTGGACCTGGCACGACGAGGCGGTTCACCTGGGTCGACACGTCGGCCCCCAAGGCTCGCAGGCCGCAGACGACTGTCTCCATGACTTCAGCGAACGCCGCTGCGTGTGCGTAGCCGTCCGGACTGGTGAGGACGACCTGGAACGCCATCTGGCGACCAGGGGGACCGACCAATGTCGTGCGCTTTGTGCTCTCGGACACGATGGGGGGTTGCGTGACCGGTCCGGGCTTGGGCTTGGACGCCACGAAGAGGAACTGGACTGTCGCCAGCTCCGTGACGTCTTCGGCCGAGAGACCCTCGAGCTGCAGCTGGACGTTGCCGCAGACGAGCCGGAGCGCTTCGCCCACGTGTGAAGTAATCGACTGGAGCGGCGGGTCGAAAACGCAATGCTGAGAGTTGATTTCGAAGCCGGCCTCGACCAGGGCGCGCTCGAAGCTCCGCCGGGTGAAGAAACGCAGGTGGGTGCGGTCCAGGATGCCGGCGTCCTGGTACACCCAGTCCCCGGCCAGCTGCTGGGCCACCACGCCGAGGTTGCGGATGTTGGGGATGCTGACCACGATCCGGCCGCCGGGCCGGAGAAGGGCGAAAAGCTGGCCCAGTACACCCCACGGGTCTTTGAGGTGCTCCAGCACGTCTGCACACACAACGCAGTCGAAGGTCCCCGGGCCGAACGGCAATTCGGCGGCGTCGAGGTTGAATACCTCCACCTGGTCCAGCGCATTGGCAGCGATGCGAGCCGCGAAGGGGTCCAGTTCGACCCCGACGTACCGGCACGCCTGGCGGGACTTGACCGCGTACCCAAGTACGCCGGCGGCGCAACCGAGCTCGAGGATGTCTCCCGCACCTGTGGGGATGCGCTCGAGGATCTCGGGCCGGGCGTGCAGGTAGTACGGCGCCAACTCCTTGACAAGGTCCGGGACGAGCCCCTGTACCGCCAGCCGGTCCAGGACCGTCAGGCGGTCGACCAGGTCGTTGACGATGGCGGCGGCCCTGGGGTCCTTGGCGAGCGCCCACGCTGAGCCTGCACTTATGGCGCGCTCAACACACGGGCGGGAATCGTCGCTGGCCACGGCGAGCAGCGGGCACTCCTGTGCCCGCCCCTCAGCGCGCAACCTGGCCGACCACTCGAGCATTCGGGCTACGGGCAAGCCGGTCGCTACCCCAACGGCTCGATCGAGGGCCGTGGCTCGGCGACCCGCGGCCCATTCCTGCTCCGCCACGGCGTCCGCCGCTTTGGCGTCGACACCAACCAGGCGCGCCGGAACCGTCGCTGCGGAGCGATTGGGCCTCCCGTCTAAGAGCTGTTCGAGGGGCACAGGCTCTGATCGGCCGTTGGCATAAGCTCCTGAGCCTCCCGACCGTCGGAGGGGGGCACCTCAGCGCTGCCCTCGGGGGTACCGCCAGCGGGTTACGCCAAGGCCGCCATGCTGCGGCGCTGGGCCAGCGGGGCCAGTCGGCCCGCCTCGGGGTCCAGGCGCCGGCGGTAGTCGTCGTGGGCGGCGACTTCGGCGTAGTAGGCGCAACGGCGCTTGGCGACGCGCCCCGACGCCTCGACAGGGACCAGATCTGGGTCGAGCTGGCTGTTGATGGCGTCCCGCAGCAGGACGAGTGCTTCGGCCCGCATCTGGGAGATGCGCGAATCGGTGACACCGAGTTCCCCTGCCAGGGTCTGCATCGGCAGTTCTTCGAAGAAGTAACCGATCACGACCCGGCGCAGGCGCTCGGGCAGATGGTCGACTGCCGCGACCAGGTAAGCACGCTTCTCGTTGTCAAGGACGTCTTCGTCCGGCCCAGACTGGCCGGCGAGGAGGACCTCTTCGGCGTTGCCGTCGATAGGCAGGGCGTCGAAGTTGAGCACCAGGGCACGGTAGACGTCGGTGTTGATGGCGTCGATCTCGGTCGTGCTCGAGCCCATCGCCGCGGCTACTTCAACCGCCGAGGGTTGGCGGCCCAGCCTTGCGGTGAGCTGATCGGTCGTTTGGGCGACGTCGCGAGCCTTGGCCCGCACCGATCGGCTGGCCCAGTCGCGTGAACGCAGCTCGTCGAGGAGGGCGCCACGTATACGGGAGGAGGCAAAGCGCTGGAAGCTGATACCCCTGGTCGGGTCGAACGCCCTGGCCGCCTGAGCCAGGCCGGCCATGGCCGCCGAGACGAGGTCGTCGCGGCAAACGTGGCGAGGGATACGACTGGCGATCTCGGAGACCATGTAGTTCACGAGGGGCAAGTGGGACCGGACGAGCTGGTCTTCGGCCGAGCTCCTGTCCGCCGGACGGACTAGAGCCATACCGGACCGGACGTTCCCTATACCACCACTATCAGCGCGGGGCGGTGCCATCTTCTGACCTTCGGCGAGCTGACAGCGGCAGCAGATCGTCCTTTTGGGTGATTTCCGCCACGCTGAGTGGCGCCAATCGGACGTGTCGAGGCGTAGTTCGATTGGACTAGTTACCTTCGCTGAGTGGGCAAAACTGCCGCTCGCCGTGGTGGCCCAACTACGCCAAACCCGCGCGTAGGGTCGTAGTTGCGCTACATTGCGCGCAGGACCTTTGGGCTTCACGTACCCACCGCGAGGGGGGAATATGCCTGGGTCGTCAAAGGAAGGCGCTGTGGACGAGGAAAAGGGCGCAATTGGTGAGGTCGGGTTACCCACAGCGGCTAAGAGACGGGCGCGCCCGGCCGAGGAGCGAACTGTGAGGTTACCCGTTCAACCGCGCCCACAGCCTGGGCGCTCGGCCGTGCCCGCGAGAACCGGCGCCAGGACCACCAGCGCCAGGACCACCAGCGCCAGGACCGCCAGCGCCAGGAGCGGCACGGTCAGGGCTCTTTCGCCAGCACCGGCGGTCAGGCCCACCCCATCTGCGCTGGTCGCCGTGGTTGTCGATCCCATGCCCCTGTTCAGGGCCGGTGCCGTGGAAGCCCTTAACGCGGCCGGCATAGTAGTCGTAGGGGAGGCGACCAGGCCCGCCCAGGGCATCGAAATGGCGCGCAGGACGCAGGCCACGGCCATGTTGCTCGGCGGCGCGACCGTTGGGGAGGCCAGGGAAGCCGTGGACGCGCTCCCGTCCTGCGCGGTCATCGTGCTGCTGGCCCAGCCGAGCCGCACCCATCTGGTCGACATGCTGGATGCTGGTGTGGCCGGGTTAGCCCTGCGTTCGCTGACCGCGGAGGAGCTGGTCACAACCGTGCAAGCAGCGGCCGAGGTGGGCACCGAAGACGATGGCGGGAGGCTCGCTCCGGTCTTCGTGCCTTTGCCCCTGGGTGTCGTGCCGCCTTTGCCCGCCAATTCAGGGAACGACGAGCCCGGCCTCACTCCCAAGGAGCTGGAGATCCTGGCACAACTGGCACGGGGAGCGTCAAACAAGCGGATCGCCGAAGCGCTCTACGTCACCCCCGCGACGGTGAAGACCCACCTGGCCCACATTTACGCCAAGCTCGGGGCTAGAGGCCGGCACGAGGCGCTGACCCAGGCGCTGGCCACGGGCCTGCTTCGCTGAGGGCGCAGCCGAGACCTCCCGTCCTGAGGCCGTGGCCGATGCCAGGCCGGGTTGCCGTCCCTGCTTCGGCAGTTTCCTACCGGCAGCCAAAACTTTGTGCCGGCAGAGGAACAGAGTGTGCCGCCTCCTAAGGTCACCTCTTCGGCTACCGATCAAGGTGCGTGGCCTTTGGTGAGCACAACGACCAGGTCCTCAACGACGTGTCCACGGTCTTGTGGAAGGAACGCCAGTTGTTGGAGCTGCTCGTCTTCAAATTGGAAGAGGAGCAGCTTTTGTTGACTGCGGGCAAGGCCAGGTGGGTCAACCACGCTTCGCGGGAGGTCGAGATCGTCCTGGAGCAGCTGAGGGCGGCAGAACTGCTCCGTGCCGTGAAAGTCGAGGCGGCGGCCGAGGAGCTCTGCCTGGAAAGCTACCCGGGGCTCCGGTCGCTTTCTCAGGCTTCTCCCGAGCCCTGGGCTTCGATCTTCTCCCGTCACCGCCAGGCCTTCCTGGAACTGACCAGCGAGGTTCGCGAGCTCTCAGAGCGCAACCGCCACCTGCTGGCCAAGGGCCGCGACGCGGCCCGGGAAGCCCTCAGTTGGCTTACCGGCAAAGGTGCCCCCCCACCTCAGGCGTACACCGCCTCGGGGGGGCCGTCCCAGGCCCCTGCGGGCTACCTTCTCGTCAACGAGGCAATCTGAGGTGAATTCGAGGTGAGCCAACAGTGAGCGACTTCTCCAGCCTTGGTGTGGGGCTCTCCGGATTGGAGGCACAGCAGGCAGGCCTGGGCACCGTGGGCGAGAACGTTGCCAACGCCGACACTCCCGGTTACATCGAGGAGGAGCTCGAGCTGGGCGCGGTCAGCACGCAGTACCCGGGCTTTGACCAGAGCACCACGCCGTCGGCCGGCGATGGGGTCCAGGTTTTCGGTGTCAATCGCCTGAACAACACCTACCTCCAGCAGCGCAGCTACACAGAGCAGGGCAACGAGGGCATGCTCAGTGCCGAACAGAGCGGCCTGCAGGCGGTGCAGGAGAACTTCCCGGAACCGTCGAGCACCGGCGTCTCCAGCCAGCTGACCCAGTTTTGGAACGCTTGGTCCGCGCTGGCGAACAACCCCGCCGACGGGCCGACCAGGGCCTCCCTCGTGCAGGACGCAAGCAGCCTCACTTCTTCGCTGAACCAGACATCCACTGCTCTGAGCACCCTGAGCCAGCAGACGCGGCAAAGCATCACCAGCACCCTGGGCGAGGTCAACCAGGACGCATCCCAGATAGCTTCGCTCAACCAACAGATCCTGGGCTTGACGGCAGGCTCTACGAGTGGGAGCGCCGACCAGCTGGAAGACCAGCGCGACGAGCTCATCTCCCAGTTGTCGAACCAGCTCGGGGTCAACGTGACCTACAACTCGAACGGCACCGTGAACGTCAATTCGGGCAGCGAGCAACTGGTGTCAGGCATCAGTTCCCAGACCTTGTCGCTGTCGAGCTCGGGGCCGCCGTACTCGCTGGTGTGGAGCGACGACCAGTCCACCTTCCAGCCCGGTAGTGGTGAGCTGGCCGGGATGCTCAGCGTGGTCAACACCTCCATCCCCAAGTACCAAAGCGGCTTGGACCAGGTGGCCCAGAGCCTCATGGGTTCGGTCAACAACCTGATGAGCACGGGTTATGACCTCAACGGCAACAGCGGCGTTCCTTTCTTCCTGGGGACCGGTGCCGCGAACATAGAGGTGAACCCCGCGGTTGCCTCTAACCCCTCGCTTATCGCCGCCGCCGCTTCGCCCACGCCGGCCGGATCGACGGCCACCAACGAGGACGGCAGCATCGCCGCCGAGGTGGGCGAGATGCCCAATTCGCAGACCGTCACGATGTCCGTGCCCTCCGGTGGCTGGTCCAACGGGGGTTCCGCCTCGTCATGGACGACCGCTTCGACCACGAGCGGCACCGAGGCCGACGTGGCCTACAACCAGCTTGTCACCGCCGTCGGCCAGGACACCTCTTCGGCGAGCACCCAGTACACCAACCAGCAGGCCGTTACGACCAACGTCAATTCGGCGTTGCAGTCGGCCACAGGCGTGAACACCGACCAGGAGCTCACCAACATGGTTATGTACCAGAACGCTTACGACGCCTCGGCCAAGTTCATAAGCACGGTCGACGACACGCTGCAAACACTCGTCTCAATGGTCAATGGGTAGGGTGCCGAATGTCTGATATTTCCCGGGTAACCCAACAGTCCGCCACCATGCTCATGGTGGCGGACCTGCAGTCGTCCCTGAGCGGCCTCGTCGTGCTGCAGGAGGAGGCGGCCACCGGCAAGTCGATCAACCAGCCGTCGGACAACCCCGCCGGCACTTCCCAGGTGCTGGCCCTGAACACCCAGCTGGCCAAGTTCCAGCAGTACGCCTCGAACATCACCGACGGGCAGTCCTGGCTCAACACCGCAGACGGCGCCCTCGGCTCCGCGGTGAAGGCGCTCGACCAGGTGCAGACCGACGTCCTGTCTGGCGCCAACGCATCGGCCAATGATGCTTCGTCAGACCAGGCTTTGTCCGAGGAGGTCCTCACCATAAAGCAGGAGCTCCTCGGCCTCGCGGGGACCACCTACAACGGCCGGGCAATCTTCTCCGGGACCTACGGGACGTCCCCGTACCCGCAGGGCTCGACGGCCGGGATCAGCGACCCGACAAGCGCCGATTACGACGCCAGTACGGCCTACGCCTACGCGGGGAGCACGACGCCCGTCAGCCGCATGGTGGCGCCGGGCGAGAAAGTAAACGTCTCGCTGACCGGTGACCAGGTCTTCGGCTCGGGGCCCAACAGTGTGTTCGCCGTGCTCGACCAGATCTCGACGGACCTGGCCAAGGGCAACTCGACCAACCTGAGCGGGACCGACCTGTCATCGTTGCAGACCTGGATGAACTCGGTGGTGCAGGCTCAAGGCGACGTCGGGGCGCTCGGGGCGTCTCTGGCCACGGGCCAGACCAGCGTGAACAACACCATCAGCGCCGTCCAGGACCAGGTGGCCAATATCGCCGATGCCGATGAAGCCCAGGTCGCCAGCCAGCTCGACCTGGCGGAGACCTCCTACCAGGCCGCGCTCGACACGACGGCGAAGATCATCCAACCCTCCCTGGTGCAGTTCCTCTCATGACCACTACGAGCGTCACCCCATTGCCCGGGCTCAGCATGTCGGAGCTCCGCTTTGCTGCCGGTGTACCGGGTTTCCCCCAGGCCAGGGCCTTCACCCTCAAGTCATGGGGCGCCGAGCCAAGCCCCTTTATCGTGCTCGAGTGCCAGGACGTGATCGGGCTCCGCTTCGTCGCGGTAGGCCCGGCCTTGTTCTTCCCCTGGTACGAGCCCCATTTCGGCCCCGAGGTGTACCAGGCCCTGGACGCCGGCGGCCCGGGGGACATTGCCGTGCTCGTCATCTTGACGCTCCACGCCCGGCCTGAGGACACGACCGCTAACCTCCTTGGCCCCTTGGCCATAAACACCCAGACCGGCCAGGCCGTGCAGGCGGTGCTTTCGGGTTGCGGCTACGAGCCGCAGACCCCCATCGTCAGCAAGCGTTAGCCTCTCCGTTCGGCCTCGCCGGTGCGCAGGGCCAATGGGCTGCCGGTGTGCTCTAGTCACGCCCAGGTCGCGCCCAGGCCTCCACCAAAATGGCAACGAGGGGGCTATAGCCTTGGCGTTGGCAGAGCCACCTTGCCACTAGGCTGCCCGCATCGCCCAGGGAAGGAGCGAGAGTGCTGGTACTGACGAGGCACGTCCATCAGAGCATTGTGATCGGCCATGACGTGGTTGTTACCGTGCTCGAAGTCCGGGGGGACCAGGTCCGGCTGGGGATCACCGCCCCCAAGGACATCCAGGTGCACCGTGAAGAGGTCTTTGCTGCCCTCACGGCCGCGAACCGCCAGGCCGCCACCTCGACCGCCGAACTGGAGGTGCTGAAGCACCTGAGTGGTCAACACCGGCCGAGTGGTGAGCACCGGCCGAGCGCACCAGCTCCCGCGGATGGTACGAGCCGGCCGGCGTCGCCCGGCGGCCGGCCCGGAGGGGCGGCAACTGACTTACCCCAACCCGTCCCGCCGCCCCCGGCGCAGCGCGCTACAGAGCCTGAGCCGCGGTCGTAGCACTGGCAGCTTCGGGAGCCGCGACAGTCGGAGGCGGGCCTTTACAAAATCTTCACACTTCGCACGGGCCCGGTACCATGTGCTCAGGAGCCACGGTGTTAGCGGGCGCAGGGGTGAACGTCGAAGCGTGCGCGGTACCATGTGCTGTTTTGCCGGCTAGGTGCCGCTTTACAAACGGGGTACGTATTGGGTGCCCATCGCAGAGGACGACGGAGTAAGTGCCAAATAACCACGCGGCCCAGCCAGAGGAGGACTTGGTCCGCCTCTATCTGAACGACATAGGCAAGCATTCGCTCCTCACCAAGGACGACGAAGCGAGGTTGGCCCAAGCTATAGAGGCTGGTCGCGCTGCCAGGGCCGAGATGGGATGCGGCAAGACATTGACTGTGCCGCGCAAGCGTGAGCTTCGTCGGGCCATCAGAGAAGGTGACGAAGCGGCTGAGACCTTTGTCAAGGCCAACCTCCGTTTGGTCGTGTCGATTGCCAAGAAGTACCAGGCGGCCGAGCTGCCGCTGCTGGACCTCGTGCAAGAAGGCAATCTCGGGCTAATGCACGCAGTGGAAAAGTTCGACTGGCGCAAGGGCTTCAAATTCTCGACTTACGCCACATGGTGGATCCGCCAAGCAATTACTCGTGGTATTGCTAATACTGGTCGTACGGTTCGCCTTCCGGTTCACGCCGGCGACCTCTTAACGCGGGTGACAAAGGCGCGCGGTCGGTTAGAGGGGCAACTGGGGCGGCGGCCGACCTCAGCTGAGCTGGCCAACGACCTGGAGCTCGAAGAGGAAAAAGTGATCGAGATCCTCCGGCACGCTGCGGAACCGCTGTCCCTGTCGGAGCCGCTGCGAGAGGACGGCGACGCCGAGCTGGGTGACGTCGTTGAGGACCGGTCGGCAGTGTCGCCTTTCGAGGCCGCCGCCGCCTCACTGCTCTCGGGCGAGGTAGGCAAGATGCTGGTGGCCCTGGACGAGCGTGAGCGCGAGATCCTGAGGCTGCGCTTTGGCCTTGACCGTGGGGAACCTCGCACTCTGGACGAAGTGGGCGAGCACTTCAACTTGACCCGGGAGCGGATCCGCCAGATCGAGGCCAGGGCCATGTCCAAGTTGCGCCACCCTTCGACCGACCGCGGCGCGCGCGAACTGCTGACGACATAGCGGCCCTTAGGCTGCCTGGGCCCGGGCTGAGGGGTGCTTCAGGGCGTGGTGAAGTCCCGGCGGAAGTCCTCCGGCAGCTTCTCCAGCACGAAACTGAAGAGCAACTTCCGGTCCGTTGTGGTGAGCACGACGGCCGCCTTCCCCGAGGCATCCAGCGGCGCCTCGGCCACCTGGCCGGCGGGGAAATTGCCGGTAAAGGCGAAAGCGCACACTTTCGAACCGGCGGGCGGGGGATTGTACGATGAGGAGGGATTGTGCGGGAAACGCTGGCGCACGAGCTTGACCATGGCGCCGGGCTTGACCAGCTTCACACCGTGGAACTGGTAACTGTCCTTGGGGCCGTTGAGCGCCCCCTCGGCCAAAGGCAGGTCTTCGTAGCAATCAGCCAACCCGACCGGCGGGGTGGGCTTGGTACAGGCACCGAGCCCCGTGCCGAGCACGGCCGCAAGCAAGAGGCAAACTGCCCCTCGCAGTGCGGGCTTCCGGATGCGCGTCGAGTTCGGTTTCATAACCGCTCACCCATTCCTGTCTGATGTGCCTTCTCGTTGAGGGCCCTGCTCGTTGATGCCTTCCGGCCGACCAACGCCGGTCGCGCCCCTTGGCTCGCCTGTCCCCGCGCCGTCCAGGTCGGCGGGCGCCTGCCGCGAAGTGGCGACCAGGGGGACGCTCGTGGCCAGCCGGCGCTGTGCTTGCCGCCGTAGTCGGAGCAACTGGAGGTAGCACCCGCCACCAACCGGTACCGGCAGCCAGAAACTGATCATCCGGTAAAGCAGCACGGCCGCGACGGTCGCCGCCCGGCCGCCGCCGAAGGCCACCAGGGCGACCGTCAAACTGCCCTCGACGACACCGAGCCCGCCGGGGGTTATGGGCAGGTTCACCGCCAGTTGCCCACCGCAATAAGCCAGGAGTAAGCCTTGCCAGGGAACGCCGGCGCCTACGGCGATGAAGGCGAAGGCCAGGCAGCTGCAGTCGGCCAGCCAGATGGTCGCCCCTGCCGCCAGGGCGAGGGCCCACTGGGCACGGGTGGGGGCGACGGCCCTCATCCGTTCGAGGCCCCGGCCGAGGGGCCTGCTCCACTGGCCGGCGGGCTTGCCCAGCCATGTTTCGGCCCGGCCCACGACTCTGGTGACCAGGTGGTAGATCTGGCTGCGTTGGGCCCAGGCCACCGCCACCAGCAGGGCCAAGCAGACGACGCCAAGTGTGGCTTCGACGAGGTCGAGGGCGCTGCCCGTGGAAGCGGCCATGGCCAGGCCCAATCCGGCCAGGGCCGACAGCATGCTGAAGGACACGGCGCCGGTGGCGATGACCGCCCAGCCGGCCAGCACTTCGTCCGCCCCCATCAGTTGGTACTGGCGGAACTGGTAGAACCCGGCGAACGCCGCTCCGACGGGCAGGGCCGACTGGATCGAGTTCCCGGCGAAGGTGATCAGGGTTACCCGGTTCAGCCGGGCGCGGATGTCCCCGGCCACCAGCAGGCGTTGCTGGAGTGAGGCCATGGCCAGGAACGACATGAACTCGGCCGCGCCCGCCAGGGCAAGCCATTCCCAGCGGAGCTGGCTGAGGAACACCCCGGCGCCCGAAAGTTCGCTCGACTTTCCCGTTATCACCCAGCAAGCGACGCCCAAAAGGGCGAACCCGGCCACTATCCGGAACGGCCGCCAAAAGCGGAGCACGGCACGTTTGGTGGGCCAACCCATTTGGGCATCTTCGCGCCCTTTTATCCTCCAGCGAGTTCTCCTCCCGCGACCCGGCCTCCCGCGACCCGGCCTCCTGCACCCCGGCCTCCTGCACCCCGGCCTCCTGCACCCCGGCCTCCTGCGACCTGGCGTCCCGCAGTTGCTCTCCGAAGGGTTCCTCTTTTCGAGCCCGTCGTCGCCTTGGGACCGCCAGGTCAGAGATTGAGCGCCTGGGTAGGGCCTCTGTGAGCCCAAGCGGGCGGGGGGTTGCGCACTTCGGGCTGCCGTGCGATCGTCACGCCGGGCTGCAAGCTGTTGCGCAGGCCCGGTTGCAGGGACCGCTCGAGGGCGCACGCGGTCACGATTCCCGCCCAGCGCCGGCGGGCGGCACCGCTCAGCGGGCGGGGCCCAGCCCTGGCAAGGATTTCTTCGTCTGGCCAACCAGTTGCGAGCTCGCCGATGCCCGCGCGCTGCCGGGCCCTGTAGCCGTCTGGCCCCAAAGCGGGGATACCTGGTCCGGGCACGGTCACCCAGGCCCGTCGCACCAAGGACGAACGGCCGCCCAGGGCCAAGGGGTCACCCAGGACCAGCAGCGGCCCCGGGTTGTCGCCCATGTCGCATGACCGCAGGTACGGCACGGTCGTCGCGTACCCATAGCCAAGGGACGCGGCCTGGTCCTCGCCCACGATGGAAGTGATGGGGCCCGATGGCGCCTGCCACGCGACGGTGAGCGATCGGGGCTCCACCGCCACTACCGTCCCCCGGGTGGCACTGCGGATGGCACCGATGCGGCGCAGGGCCATCACTTCTTCACCGACGCCATAGTGCCGTTGCCCGAGCACGAGGTCGGTTGCTCCTGGTGGGGGGCCTGGGCCCACCTGCGGGCGGAGTACCGACCGAGCAGCGAGGTTGAGTGCTTGCGCCTCCGCCGGCCCAAATGCGACCATCAGTGGCCGAGCGTGGCTGCGCCCCGCGGTTTGCCAACCGGCCACCAGGTGTGCCATGGCGTCCGTGCCGGTTAGCGATCCCTCGACGACGATGCCGTCCAACCGTACCGGCGGGTGTACCCACCCTCCCGGGCCGGCAAGCCCCAGCTCGCTCAGGCCAGACGGGGCCAGCTCCTCTACCAGATGGTCGAACGACCGAGCCAGGCTGTCCCCACGGCCGGCCACTGTGCCACCGGCGACGAGGACCAGCTTGGTCCGCGATGCCGCCGCCTGGCGGAGCAGCCGGCACAGGGTCGCCGGGCTCAGGTGATCGGCGGCGTCGACGACGACGGCTCTGCAACCGGGCCGCGTTCCTTCGAGGAGGTTGCCGGCACCGAAGGTCACGGCCGGTCCCAGTGATGTGAGGGCCCGCCAGCGCCGGTCCGCCAGCTCCGAAGGGCTCGACACTCTCACGGCCATACCTGCGGCCTGCCAGACGGCCCGGGCGGCGTCGATGCAAGCCGCCTGCGCCAACCAGGGCGCGCGGGGCAGCACCGAGACACCTTCTCCCGAGCAGGCAAGGCGGGCGGCGATGGCGGCAAGCGGGCCGCTGACGCCGAGGGCGCCAAGCTCGGGGACGGCCAGGGCAGGGTTCACCTCGGCCAGGTGGGCGAAGCGAGCCTCGCTAGCCTGTTCGATGACCTGGCGGTCCAGGTGGCGGGCCAGTGAGGTGGTCCAGGTGCGGGCAGCGCGACCAGTACCGGCGTGAATCTGGCCTTGTGGGGCCAGCGAGACGCCGGCCTCACACCACTGGCTCGACCACTCTGACGCCTGGCGGAGGTCGAGGCCCCCAGGGGACGTCTCGGCCAGCGCCACCAGCACGTCGGGCTGAGAGAAGGCTGAGCCCCGCTGGGCCAGCGCCTGGGCCACGTCGGCTCCTGACGGTGGTGGCGGCGGCAAGGCCGGCCGTGCCCGAGCCCTGCGCAAGAGGGTGGCCGCTTGCTCGCGGTCCAAACTGCCTGGCTGGGGGTCGCTCTCGGGGCTGGGCGTCATGGCCGAGGGCGCCGGCAGTCGCGTCGCGGCCTGGGCTACCCGGGAGGCGGCACCGGAAGTGGTCCCGAACCGACGGGACCCCGCCCGGGCCGCTCGCGACCTGGCACTGGCAGCGTTGCGGGCTGGCTTTGGCACCGAGCTGATCTCGCCGAGCCCACCATCGGAGATCTCCCATTCGAAGCCGAAACCGGCCTGGGCCAATCGCGAACGTAGCGCGAGTTGGAACCCCGCCCCGAGCGCTTCGCGCCAGCGCCACAGCTCCCGGCCGACAAGGCAACCCCATCCGCCGTCGCCGAGGATGCCGAGGTTGGCGAGTATTACGTGGGTGTGCACGTGGGGCTGGCCGTCATTGTTGCCCAGGTGCTCGAAGCCGCCGGCGATCACTCCCCGGGCCGGCGCCTGCCCGCCACGCCAGGCGACCCATGCCGCGTGGTCCTCGAGCGCCTCCAAGGTGTCAGCGATCCCCTGGCGGTAGGCCATGCGGAGCGGTGCGGCGAGGTCGCCACCAGCAACGGCGAGCAGCGACACCGATTTGGGTGCGGCGACCACCAGGTCCCAGCCGTGGCGGCGGCGGAGCCCCGGGCGCGCGGTGAGCGCCGGGCCGCCGGGCTGCCGGCCCAGCAGGACGTCCCGGAGAGCGGTCGTGCCCACCGGCCCGGCAAGGCCCAGGGCAGTCGCGCCCCGGCCGAACCAGGTCGAATGATCGGCGGAGCGCTGCCAGTAGTCGATACCCGAAGCCGAAGCAGGATTGATGATCAACATACTTGAAAGGCTATCATAGTTATGAAAAGATATGGAAACAGCTAGCCCCTTCGGGGCTGGCGCTCGCCGGCTCTCGCCGGCCTCCTCGGCGCCCCGCGCCTGCATTGGCCGAGCCCTCGTGGTCAGACATCTCCGCCCGGCCGACGACCTCCACCTGTTAAGGAGCCGCCATGTACCCCTTTTTCCTTTCCCAGCTCGCCGATGGCACAGGCATTAATCTCGACCCGTCGCAGGCGGGGGGCCTGCCCGGCGACGCCGTGCTCACCAACCTCGCCAACGGGATCGGCCACTGGGCCTTGCTGGCCGCGATCCTCGGGGTCATCATCGGCGGCGTGATGTGGGCCTTCGGCCACGTTACCCACATAGTTAGCTTGACATGCGCAAATGTCGTATTTGTGATGGGTATGGTCTAGGATCGGTCTAAGGCTTACTGGTAAGGAGATAGCATGAGAGGCACGATGACCGAGCGGGCGAAGGGAGTCTGGCGCCTTCGGGTCGTGGACGGCTACGACGCCTTCGGGCGGCCGCATCAGCGCAGCAAGACAGTGCGGGGGACGAAGCGCGAGGCCGAGACCAAGCTCGCTGAGTTCGTGGCCGACGTGGACCGGGGAGTCGCGCCCGCATCGGGAGCTATGACGTACGGGCACTACCTGACAGAGAGCTGGCTGCCCCACGTCGAAGCCACTCGTGAGCCGACGACCCATGAGCGGCATACCTACACCGTCCGCAACTTGGTCGTGCCGGCTCTTGGGCGAATGAGGTTGGACAAGCTCACGACGGAGCACGTCGACCACGCGTTGCGGCAATGGGAGAAGACCCTGCAGCCGTCGACGGTCATCGCCGCAGCAGCGACGGTTGGTGCGAGCTTGGAGCAGGCTGTCCGGTGGGGCTTGATCCCGCGGAACCCAGCCAAGAACGCAACGAAGCCTCGTCAGCGGGTCCGCAAGATGACACTGCCTACCATCGACCAAGTGCTGGCGCTCATCGAGGCAGCGCAGAACGACGACCCTACTTTGGCTGCATGCCTGACGCTCGCTGCCACCACGGGGATGCGCCGTGGCGAACTGTGCGGGCTGCGGTGGCGTGACGTTGACTCTGCCGGTCGGGTGCTGACCGTCGAAACTGCTGTCAAGCGGGTAACTGGCCGGTCGATCGTCGGCGAGACCAAGACGCATAGCGGGCGGTGCATCAGCCTTGATGACGCCACGCTGGCCATGCTGAAGGACTTTCGTTCGCTGCGGTCGACCATCGGTAAGGACGGCGATGACGACTTCCTGTTCACCTGGCGGCAAACGCCCACCAACCCGGACGCGCTGACCATGCGGTTCGAGCGCCAGGCGGCGAAGGTGGATGTGCACTGCCGCCTGCACGACCTGCGGCACGCTGTAGCGACCCACCTGCTGTCCGCGGGAGTCGACCTCGCTGTTGTGTCCAGTCGGCTGGGACACGCCACGCCGAAGGTGACGCTGCAGGTATACGCCCATGCGCTAGTCGAGAAGGATCGCCAGGCGGCCGAGGTTATGGCGGGACTGCTCAAGCGCTAGGTTGCTGGTCTTGGCACACGCGGGACACTGCCAAAAGATTGGCGGCTAATCTCGATCTAGGACGCCGTGGCTCGCAAGGAACTGGTACCAAGCTACGACGTACCGCCGCCCTATACGTATGGCACCTGCGAGCTCGCCCGTTCGCGCGCGACGATAGATAGTTTCCCTGCAAACTCCGATTCGCTTCGCCAACTCTGGGACGCTGAGAAACTGTTCGTTCGTATTTGGCGCAACGGGCGCATTTGGATCTGTCGCCAACTTCCGAACATGCTGCTGAGTACCACTAAGGGCGCTGAGGGCAGCAAGACGACAATCTGATCCCTGCACTTCTTCGGGTTCCGCGGCACGAGTACTGGGGGTTGTCCGTTTTGCCGGAGCCGATTCACTTCGCGCGCTCATATAGCGATACCGCCCTCATGATATTGACTGGCAAGCGCGGCCTTCGGGGGCAACGAGGAAGTTGCCACGACGTTTGCCAGCTGTCTTCCTAACCACCCGTCTGGTCCGAGGCCGGCTTCAGCGAAACCTGCGACCGCTTCTCGAAGGAACCGGCCCCGTGCTGGAGTGGAGCCGAAGTGGCTGCCAGCCCGAGCGATGGCCTCTAACGAAGCTGCCAGCGGATGCTGTCGAGCGAGTTGTGCGGCCAGGTACCTACCGGCATGCACAGGACGAATTGCGTCCACTTCGGAGCCGGGATTATCCGCGACAACGAAAGCACGGAGACCGCCCAGGGCGCGCGCCATAAGCCAGTCGGCGGGGTCGAAGGTGTCCGGGAGTGAGAGGGCAAAAGCCTCGCGGCCTTCAAGGGTCATCTCGGTCACCCAACGGCATGTCGCTGCGCGGCCCGCTCCATCGCCGTCCCCACAGAGGACTGGCGGCGACGAGGACCAGGCGGTCACCTGTGCGCGATGCTCAGCGGTAAAGGCAGTGCCCGATGGGCTGACCGCCGCGACATCCAAGTGTGCCTGGACGGCGGCCGCATCGATGGCTAGTGCGTCGATCGCGCCCTCTACGACTACGGCCCTCGCCGAAGACCTGGTGGGCCGGCTTGGGCGGTAGAGGTGACGACTCTTGTCGTAGATGGCGGTCGTGGGAGTGTTCAGGTACTTGGCCCGCAGGCCACCGGACACGTCCCGTCCGATGAGGCCCACGACTCGGTCGCGATCGTTCCTTACCGGCAGCACCATGCGGTGGGTGAAGAAGTCCTCCACCTGCCCGTCGGGGCGCCGGGTTGCCAGCCCAGCGTCAACGGCCTCGTCGTCAGCGAAGCCGTGCCGCCGGAGGTGCTCGACCAGGCCGGTGCGCGACTTCGGGGTGTGCCCGGCGAGCGGCCGGCACTCGCGGGCTTCCAGGGCGGCGACATCGATCGAGCGCCCGGCGAGGTAACGGCGGGCCATGGCCGCGAGGCCGTCCGGCGTGTAGTAGCGCCACGCCACGGCCACGGCGTCGTAAAGACGCGTGGACGGAGTACGAGCCACGTCGGGCGGCTCTCTGTCCGACCCAACACTCGCGTCCCACACAAGCCCGCCGCCAGCCGTGGGGTTTGCAGGGCGGAGGTGGAGGTGGGGGTCGGAGCCTCGGGGGAGCGGGCCGTCAGCCTCTACGAGCCTGACTGCCTCCCTGAAACCGACTTGGGAGTACGCCTCCGCGAACGCGATGGCGTCGCCGCCAGCCTGGCAGGCAAAGCAGTGCCAGCGTCCGGCCATGCGGCCCGAGAGGTGGGCGGCGAAGCTGGGCTTGTGCAGGGCCTGGCCGGACGGAGCGGGGTGCGATGGCAGTGGGCAGTGGCAGCGCCACTCGTCCCGCACCCCTGGGCCTGGGTCAGGGACCCCGACGCCGGCCCGCCTCAGTACGGCCGCTAGGGGGTTCTGCGCCAGCACGGCGCCGACGGCGACGGCGCCCATCAGGCTGCCTCGGCTCGACGGCGGACGGGGGTGCGCTGGCGCGGGCTCAGTCCGCCGAACATCCCTTTGCCGATGCGCATCTCCAGCGCGAAGGCGAGGCATTCGTCCTTCACTGAGCAGCCGGAGCACACCGCACGAGCGGTGTCGTAGCGGTAGTGGTCGGGAAAGAAGACCTCGCTGGGGAGGCCCTTGCAGGCACCGCTCGACATCCACTCCAGGCTCCTCACAGCCCCACCTCCGCGCGGACGGGCTCCGGCGTCACCGAGGCGGGCTCCGGCTGGCGGTGCGCCCAGTATTCGTGGGCAAGCTGGGTGGACGTGGACACCTTCCGGCGTTGCTGGTGGGCCACGTCTGGGATCGCGATGCGGGGCCCGAGCGTCGCCCCGGTGCGGTTCGCGGCGCCGAAAGCCACCATGCAGGCGACGGCCCTAGACATCGTGGCGTCCTTGTCGAGCCCTTGGCCGAGCCCGAGGCTGCGTGCCAGGGTCGTGGACGGCCCGAGCGCCCCGAACATTGCCCTCATGTAGGCACTGCTGGGCCTATTCCCAAGGGCTTCAACTACGGGGTCCCTCCAGAGCACCAGGTTGAGGTACTCGGGCAGGGGAGCGAGGGACTGGGTCTGGGTGGGCATCAGGCTCCCACCTCCTGGCCGATGGGTGCTGTCCGGTTGGGCTGTTCAGCGAGGTACTTGGTGCCGTCCCGGTACCACTGGCCGTACCCGTCGGCGTAGCCGAGGAGCCTCGGCAGGTCGTCGGCCCCCTCGGGCGCGGTGTGGAGGAGCACGCCGTCGCCGAGCCGGGTGACCCCCAGCTGGTCGCACAGCTTGAGCCCGTCGAGGGCGATCTGCTCGGCGTAACCAGTGGGCAGCTCAACACCGGCTTCGAGTGCTGCAGAGCGGAGCCCCTCGACGACCACCTCTACCTGGTGGTGTCTCTCTCGTTCGGCGAGCGCACTCATATCGCGACGTCCTCGGGTACTGGCGCCAGCACGAGCTGATGCGAAGTGGCCAGGCGACCCCTGCCTGCGGGGTGATCGTGGCGGGCGGCGAGCAGGCGAGTCGCTTCGCAGGGGGACATGCCGGCGACATCGGCCGTCTTGCCAATGGGGCCTCTCAGGTCGTCGACCACGCCGATCGCGACCGCCAGGGGTAGGTCGTCGGCGAAGCCAGCCGCCAGGTGAGCCCAGAGCGCGTGGCTCGGGTCTTTGTCGCCGTCGAACAGCAGCCACGCCTCGGGCTCGTCACGGCGCAGCTCTTCTATCGCGGCAGCCACCACCTCGGGGGGCTGGGTCTCTGTCCAGGTGCTCAAGGTGCAACCTCCTTACTTGTTGGCCCGGGTACCGGGCCTCTCACTTACTGGGGCCGAGGTGGCGATTTTTCGACTGCGCCCGGTCCGGGGCCGGGCGCAGGCTCGGCGCGGCGACGCTCCGTCTCGGCGGAGAGCCACTCGTCCCAGCCCTCGGCGGGCACCCGGCGGGGGCTGTCGTGGGAGGCGTCGTGGCCCGCTTCGCAGCGCAGCTCCGCTACCCAGGAGCGAAGGAGCGCATCGATGTCGCGAAATGCCCTGTGGAACTCGACGGGGCCCGTGGCCGGTGAGATCCGTGCGTAGGAGGCTCGTTCGTGGTCCCGCAGGGCGGCGAGGGCCTCCACGAGGTGGTTGTGGCGCCACCAGCAGGCCGGCACCACGTGGCTGTCCAGGCTGAAACGCCCCACCAGGTGCTCGACCCATGCGCGCAGCGCCTTGAACTCCTCGGCCAACCGGTCTGGGGGGACTGCGGGCCAGTGCATGGGCTGTGTCACGACCCCCGTGAGAACATCCAGCTCGGCCCTGGCGTCGCGCCACTCGGCGTCGCGGGGCTCGGTCAGTGCCGGGCCGGCCGAGGCCTTTTCCTGCGGGTCAACCACGGCCGGCCCCCGCGGCACGGTGCTGGCGGAGCGCGACGACGATCCCTGCGCTGGCGGCCTCCCTCCCGAGTGCCCGCCAGGCGGGCGATGCGTCCCAGACCAGATGGAGGGCCTCGTGGCAGCCGCGGCAGGCAGGCCAGAGATCGGAGAAGGCCTCGGCTCCGAGGCGCAGGTAGCTCACGTGGTGGAGGTCGTCGTCACGGAGGCTCCATGGGGCACCGCAGACGACGCAGGTTGGCTCGCAGCCGTAGCGTGTCCGCCACTCGACGAGCCAACGGGTGCGCCGAGCCCTCCATCCAGGCGAACAGCTCCAGGAGAGGTACGCGTGCCGGCGTGCCAGCCTGCCCAGAGACCAGCGCGACCCCGGCCGGGGGTCACGCATGTGGGCTCTTCGAAGCGGCGGAGCGCAGGGCGGCCTCCAGGCTTTCCCGCTCGGCCCGGAGCCGCGTGGCATCTGGCCTGGCCGTCCAGGGCTCGAGGTCCAAGAGCACCGGAGGGGCAGAGCGCAGCAGGAGCACGCCGGTCCCGAAAGGCAGGGTCCGCAGCCGCGACGGCTCCAGCACCGGCTTCTGCCGCTGCGCGACGCTGACCACACGCTCGCCGCCCCGGCTGATGGACTGCGAGGCCTCTTCCACCTCGACGTCGCCCAGCAGCCGGGAGATGTCCGTCAGGTCGTCGGCGTTGGCCTGGCCGCCGAGGACCACCTTGACCGTGGCCGCGTCCCAGATCGCCTGGGCGGCTTCAAGCCCCCAGCGGTCGCGCGCCTGGGCCAGGGACTGGAGCACGGCCACGGTGCAGATCCCCGTGCCACCGCCCTCGGACATGAGCGAGCTGAGCGAGGGGAGGGGGTAGTTGGCCGCCTCGTCGAGGACGAGGGTGAGCGGAGGGTCGAGGCGCGCCCCGGGGGAGGCGGCAGCGAGGCGCCGCGCCGCATCGACGACATCCTCGACCAGGGCGGCGATAAGCCCGGAGGTGGCAGATGCCCCAGAGGCGGTCCCGAGCAGGAACAGCGTCCCTCCCGAGGAGAGGAAGCCCTCGGGGTCGAACTCGCCGGCGGGCCCGGGCGAAACCGCCTGGAGGACGGTCGGGTCGGCCAAGGAGGCGAACGTGTTGGAGACCATCGCCCAAACCGAGTCACGCGTACGCCGCTCTGCGGACACGATCGCGTCAAGGGCCCTGCCCCAGGCCGTGGCCGCCCGGGGGTCCTCGCGGAGGACTTCGACAGCTTCCTTGGCATTGGTTGGTGACAGGCTCCAGCGGTACAGGTCGAGCGGTTGCCGGCCGGCCAAGGCGGCGGCGTGCAGCAGGCAGCGCGTCGCCTGGACCGTCTGCTGAGCCCAGAAGGTCGAGTTGTCGGTGCCGCGGGACGAGTTGCCGACCAGGGCGAGCGCTCTGGCCATTGCTACCTGCGGCCGATTGCAGCCCCTGACCGGCGACCACTTGGCGGCCGAGGGTGCTCCAGGCGCCAGGCCCTGGGGGTCGAAGACTGCCACCGCGCCTCGGCGAGCCCGCTCGGCCAGGGCGATTGCCAGGTTGTCGGGCCGCGTGCTGGTGGTGACGACCGGCCCGGGGGCGTCGAGCACCATCGGGACCACCAGGTGGAGGCCCTTGCCGGCGCCGGGTGGGCCAAGCACGACCATCGAGTCGCGCACGCTGCTCCAGCACCCAGTGCCCCGGGAGCGGCCGAGCCGGAAGCCGACGTCTGCCGGCTCAGGTTTCGACAGCGAAGGGCGTAGCACCGCCGCCTTGCGCACGAGCGCCTTGTGCCCGGCGGCGGCCCTCACCTGGTGGCGGGAAGCGAGCCCGGGGAGGCAGTGCAGGTCGCCGCGGCTGGTGACGCCCAGCTCACAAGCCTGCCATACGCGCCGCGCGAGCCACGCGCCGCCGGCGCCCGCCAGGCAGGCGGCTGCCGAGACCACCCAGTAGAACACGGCCGAGCCTCCGCGGGCGCCCCATGCCAGAGCGGGGTCGCCCGGGTGGGCGAGCGCCGCGAGCCCGGCCAGCGGCCGGCCGCGCTGCACCGGCCGGCCTGACAGGACGAAGTACCCGGCGCCTCCGAGCCACAAGAGCCCCGCCACCGTGACGCCGGCCAGTAGGAGAGCCAGCGCGACGTCACTGCCTTCTCTTGGCTTTGCCGGCGTCGTCATCGCGCTGGGTCCTCCACCATGCGCGCGTCGGTGGAAAAGAGCGCCAGCTCCCCGGGCGTGACCAGGTGGCGCACCACGAAGGACCTCTCGTTGACGCGCCACAGCCCTTCCCCTCGGCCGAGGTCGGGGAGCTGGACAACCTCCACCGACGAGAGGCCGAGCACCCGCCCCGCCGCTTGGGCCTCGTCGTAGGGCTCGTTGTACAAGATCCGGGTAGCCGTGTCGGCGAGCAACCCTTGAGCGAGGCCCCGCGCCTCTGACCCGGCGTCGCCCACGGCGTCGAGGTCCGAGAGGCGGTGGACCACCACCAGGTTCGCGAGGCCCCAGGCCCGCGAGAGCTTCCATTGCGCCTGCATCCGGGCGAGCAGGCTCGGCTGGGCCATGAGCCGCCATGCCTCGTCGTAGACGACGAGGCGCTGGCCCCCGGTCGGGTCGCGCAACGTGGCCTCCATCCATGTCGAGGCGCACGTCATGACGAGGCCCAAGAGGGTGTCCGAGCCTGAGATGCGGGAGAGGTCGAGGCTCACCATGGGCAGGGTGGGGTCGAGGAGGGTGGTGGAAAGGCCGTCGAAGAGGCCGGCCAGGTCCCCGTAGACCAGGCGGGCCAGGGCGTGGGCCGCGTCACGTCCGTCGTCGCGGAGCTGGTTGGTGCTCGAGCCACGCCAGGCGCCGGGGGGCTCGAAGAGCGCGTCGACGACGGCGGGGAGGACCGGCACTTCGCTGACCGAGGCGGCGTGGGCGAGGGCGGCGTCCAGCGCGGTCCGCTCCGTCGGCCTGAGCGCCCGGCCGAGGGTTGCCTCGCTGAGCGCGCCGAGGAGGCCCGTGCGCCGCTGGGCGACCTGCACTGCCCAGGTGGCGTCGTCGGTCCTGGAGGGGCGCGGGCCTTCGTCGAGGGGGTTCAGCCGTGCCCGGCTGCCCGGCCCCAGCTCGATCACCTGGCCCCCGAGCGCTCGCGACACTGTCGCCCACTCGCCCTTGGGGTCGCCGGGCACGTAGACGCGCCTTCCGAAGGCGATGCACCGGGCAGCGAAGGACTTGGCCAGTGCGGACTTCCCACGGCCGATCTGGCCTGCGAGGAACATGTTGGGGTTGGTCAGCACCCCCCGGCGGTACAGCTCCCACGGGTCGTAGCAAAACGCAGTCCCGGACCAGGCGTCCTGGCCTATCAGGACTCCTTCCGACCCGAGGCCCTTCTCTGCCAGGAAGGGGTAGGCGACCGCGAGCACTTCGCTCGTCGCACGGTGGGCGGGGACCCGGAGCCGACGCCAAGGCCGCAGCGCTGCCGGGCCAGGCTCGCCCCTGGCGGGCAGGTGCGGCTCTGCGTTGCGGGCCAGCCGTTCCTCCTCGGTGGTGGCCCGAAGAGCCTCTGCTTGCCTGCGCCGGCGCTCTGCTTCGAGGCGGCGCGTGGCCCTGGCTCCAGCACGGCGCTGGCGGCGGTCTGCCGCGTAGCCGGCCGCGCCGCGCAGCACTGCGCCGTCCGCGCTCGCGGGTCCCCCAAGGGGCAGGCGGGCCGCTCTCTGGCCAGAGGCGGGCATCAGAACGCGCTCCGGGCCAGAGGGAGGGCGGCGAGCACGAACCCCTGCGCCTGGCGACCGTAGAGTGGGCGCACCTCGCAGGCAGCCGACGCCGCGGCGCGAGCGACCGTGGCCCGGGCCGCCTCCAGCTCCTGACGGGAGGGGGCCGTGACCGCGATGAACCCGCTGAAGCACACGTCGGTGTGGCCAGCGATGACGGAGCGCTCGCGCGCCAGCAGGTCGGCGTACTCCTGTTCGTCGGAGAGGTCGGCGACCTGGCCGACGCGCGCCTTCTGGCCTTGGTCCGCCAAGGCCCCCGTCTTTTCCTTGCGGATCTGTCGAAGGGCGGCCTCGGCAGGCAGTGGCCGGAGCAGCAGGCTCAAGCTGCGCCGGACCCCCGGCGCGAAAACGAGCGCGTGCAGGAAGTCCGGGGGCACTTCCACCCTCGGCCATTCCGAGACCCACAGCACCGCCGACCAGCCCGAGTCGTGGCGCAGGCAGTCCCAGTTCTCGCTCACTGCCAACGGCCCGGCGTGGTAGAGGCCGACCTCGAAGGCCGGGTCGGGGCAAAGGGCGCTCGCCGGGTCGTACGCCGACCGCACCATGCCGGCCAGCTCCACCTCGCCGAGGGGTGCCCCGACCGCGAGGCCGGCTTCCTGCAGCGAGTCGGCCAGGCTGGAGAGGTCCTGGCGGAGCACCGCGGCAGCACCGGCCACGCCGCCCCCGGCCGCCTTCACGGCCCTGGATGCGGCCCGGAAGTCGAGGGCCAGCGAGACCGTCGTGCGGTGCGTCGAGGACCCGAGGCGCGCCTGGTCGAGCAGTGCCCGGTACTGGCGGTCGGCCCAGCCGCCGTCGTGGACGGCGCGCGCCCCGTACCAGGCGGCTACCCCGTCGCCCCGGTCGGGGACGACGGCTTCGAGCACCTGTAGGGCCGAGACCGACGTCGACTGGGCGAGAGCGGCCTGGAGGCGCCCCCAACGCGAGACCCGCTGCGCCTGGTCGTCGCGGTCGAGCAGCACGAAGGCTGGGTGGGAGACGGGTAGTACGGCGCAGAGCGTTCGCCGGTGCGGGTCGTGGACCATCGCTGCCCCGGAGACCGGGTCGACATGGAAGCGGAGGCTGGCGGCGTCGCCGGGCAGGGCGAGCGTCCCTCCGGGGCGGGGGCGGAGCGGCAGCCGGGAACGGTACTCGCCCTGGCCTGCAATGCGCCGGGCGCCGTAGTGGCACGAGCTCGCGGCCCATTCGGCCAAGGGCCTGCCGCTGAAGCGCACGAACGCGGTGGCTAGGAGCGGCGCCCAGAGTACCCCGAACGCTGCCAGGCCGAGCACGCCGGCTGCCACTAACCCGCCGAGCGCCAGAGCGCCGGCCAAGCCGATCGCAACGAGACGCGGGACGCTCATGCCGAGAAGGACGCCGCGGGCGGGCTGGCGAGGGAAACGGGCCGAAACGGGAGCGGGTTGGGAGCCGTCGGCCATGGCTACGCCCCCCTCGATGGAGACGGTGGCGTGGGTTGGCCGCTCGGCTGCGGTGGTACCGGCGCCGGGGCAGAGCTGGGCGCGGTGGCAGCCGCGTGCTCACTGCCCGTCGGCAGGGAGGCCACCTGCCCGCTGGTGCCGATGGTGGCAGTCGCACGCGCCGGTGTGCCGGGAGCGGCACCACTTGGGGGCGTCGAGGCGCTGGTGGGTGCAGCCACCTGCGCAGAAGAGGGTCGCGCCATGGAGGCACCTGCCGCGGCGGCACGGCCAGTGCCGCCCGTGGCCGCGGCCGTGACCCAGCCCTCGGCCTTGCGGGCGGCGCTGTAGGCCCGGGAGGCGCCAGCGGACGACGACGTCGCCAGCAGGTGCACGTTGTGCGCCTGGTCGCCGACGAAGTGCACGAGCTTCAGGGCCACCCAGGGCGAGAAGCCCGCCAAGGCGAGCACGAGCAGCCCGGTAATGGCCTGAGTGATGGTTTGGCCGGCGCCGCTCCCGGCCTCGCCCATGCCCCCGAACAGGCCGAGGCCGACCATGAAGACGAGGACCAAGAGCAGTTTCGAGGCTACGAGGGCGAGGGTGGTCTCCACCCAGCGGCGCGTCCAGCCAACGGTGATGTCGGCGAGCGAGCCGGCGAAGGCGAGCGGCGCGAACACGGCCGTGACGACGATGAGGGCTTTTCGGACCATCAGCGCCCCCCAGACCACGACCACCGCCGCCAGGGCTGCCACTGCGAGCACGATGATGACGGCCGGGTTGTTGCTGGCCGCGCTGATGGTGCCGGCGGCCAGGAGGGCCTCACCCATCTGCTGGACCGACCCCCCAGTGGCGGCTTGGACGATGCCAGCGGAAAGGTCATCGGTCGCTGCCAGCAAGAGGCTCACGGCGCCGATCGCAATACCGGCACCGACAAAAGCGACGACCATGCCCTTCAGCGCGCGGACGAGCCCGCCAGCGTCGCGCCGCAGGGCGGAGAGCCCGACCTGCACCACGAACAGGCCGACCGCCACCACGCCGGCGATGGCGGCCACGATGCCAAGGTCCGTCTCGAAGGCCGGCCCTGACAGGCTGACGACCGTCGCGCTGCTGATCTGGACCCAGAGCCAGTTGATGGCGCTGTCGGCTGCCTGGCCGAAGTCCCTTGCTATCGTGGCGAATGCGTCCCCGGCTACGGACTTGAACAGGTTTCCTGGGCAGCTCGCCCAACTCGTCGGGTCGACGATGTTGCAGCCCACCGCTCAGCGCTCGTGCCAGTCGCCGACGGCCACCGTCCCGTAGCCGGCGTGCCAGCGGGCGCTGCTGACCGCCACCGAGCAGCTGAAGCGCCGCGCCAGGACCCTGGCGCCCCGCCTCGTGCTGAGGAGCCCCGAGACGTCGAGCACGTCCATGCGCGGGTCGGGGGGTTGCCAGCCGGTCGCGACGAGCTGCGCCCAACCGGGGTCCACCTGCACCAAGAGCCCCGAGACCGACTGCGAGGCATGCGCTCTGGCGAGGGCGGTCCAGCCGGTCGCAGAGGGCACCGCCGTGTCCTTCTCACCGGCGATAGCCGGGGCGAGCAACGAGACGTACAGCACCTTATCCGCCGCACGCTCCGGCACTCCGGGCAGGAGCTCGGGGGCTTCTTCTGCCTGGGCCCAGCGGCCCAGGGCAGCCCGGGACTGCCGGGCGAAGTCGATGTCCAAGAGCGCGGGGACGAACTCTATGGCCCAGGCTTCCGGGCTGTTGGCCGCCGCCAGGTCCGGCCAGCCGCCTGAAACGGCTGGGCTCGGCACCGCCAGCGCCATGAGAGCTTCCAGGCCTGGCGTGGCGGAGAGGCCCCGCGCGAAAAGCTGGTCGCCCTCCTCCTGCAGCGGGGTGCCGGCTGTCGGCACCGTGGGCGGGGTGAGCCACTTGAGCCTGGCCGGTTGGCTTCGGTGAGCAGCTGCGGACGCTTCGGTCGAAGTGGCCGAACCGTGGCCGTGTCGCCCGCTTGGGCCGATCACGATGGCAAGTGCCGCGGCGGCAAGGGCGATGACGAGGGCCGTGCCGGCGACCGCGGCCATATGGCCGTGCCGGCTCACAGCGACGCTCCCGCTTGGGCGAAGAAGGTGACGAGAGCAACTGCGCCACCAATGAGCATGGCTGCGACAGCGGAGACCACGACGCCGGCCTTCGCCCGCCCAACGATGTGCACGTTGCCCGAATGGCTGGCGACGGCCCAGACGATCGCCGAGAGCACGAGGCCGGCGACGGAGGCGATGAGGCCGATCGTGAGCAGCGCGCCCACGATCGACTCGAGCTCGCTGATCCCAGGGAGCCCACTGGTGTTCGGTGTGATGTTCATTGGCGTTCCTCCTCAGAGCGCCCCGGTCGTCGGGGCCTCTCATAACAAAGGGGCCAAGGTGGCGAGGCCCCGCTCGCTCATTGCCCGGGCGCGGGGTCGACCACCGCGTCTAGGCCTGCGGACACGAACGCGGGCCAGGTCTGGACCACGACACCCTCCTCCGGGTCGAGCGCTGAGAGCACGAGGCCGTAGCCGAGGTAGATGCCGACGTGGCCGGGCAGGCCAGGCCCCGGCGGGTCGGAGCCCGGCGTCAGCACCAGGTCCCCCGCCACCGCAGAGCCGGGGCCTACCTGCTCGCCCTCGTGGAGTTGGTCGACCGTGTAGTGGTCCAACGCCGCACCGGCGGCGGCCCAAGCCGCCATGGTGAGACCGGAACAGTCGTAGGAGCCCGGCCCCGCTGCGCCCCACACGTAGGGCTTGCCCAGCTGTGCCAGGGCGAAGATGACGGCAGCTTCGTGCTCGGGTGGTGTGCCTGCCGGTACCTCGTACCCCGGGGGGAGCCCGTAGGCCGAGGCAGGGCCGGCGAGTTCCCCGCGCGTCCCCTGTCCGCAGCCGCCGGCCTCCTCTTGGGCCAGCACCTCGGAGAGGACCACGCCCGAGAACTGCCAGTTCGCCTCGTAGTTCGAGCCGTCGGCGAAGGCGGACCCCTGCACTGCCTGGGCGGCGGCCCATGGGGCCATGGCCTGCCACCCGGGGACAGCCAGCAGCCGCGCGACGAACATGGCGGTGGCGTCCGCTGGGTCCTCCTCCTCGGCCGGCGTCCCCCAGCCCTGCGAGCTGCGTTGCTGGAGGATGCCCAAGCTCCCGTTGTTGCCAGGCGCGGGGCCAAGGTTTACCAGGCGCGACTCGGTGTAGGCCGTCAAGAGGGCGATGCGGGCCGCCTGCTCCGATTCGGCAGCGTCCGCCATGGCGACCGCCACCACCACTTGGGCGTCCCCAGCCTGTTCGGCCGACAGGCCTGGCAGCTGACCTTCGGCCGCACAAGACGTCACCAGCAGCTGGCCCGACCCAACCGGCGCTGACGGACCTCCCAGCGAGCCCACCAGCACCCCGATGCCCAGTAGGGTCGCAGCCGGAAGTGTGGCCGCACCGGCCAACGCGGCTCCTTGCAGTCCCATGTCCCGTGCCTCCTCCGGAGCCCGTGCGCCGTGGCTCCACAAGGAAGGGGCGGCGGTGGCGACCGCGGCGGACCTGGGTGCACGAGTCGGGCGGGAGACCGGCTGGCGCGTCAGGCGCTAGGGGCTCGGCCGGTGTCGCGCCAAGCCCGGGTGCTTGAGGCTCGGCTGCCTGAAGGTGTGCCTCCAGCCCCGTGAGGGCGGTCCGCCAAGCGCGACGCAACGCCTCGTCCACGCGTTGCTCCCGGACGAAGGTGATCAGGGAGGGCAGGCGGTCGGTCCCGAGCAGCATCCAACGGACGCTCGGTGGGAGCGCGTAGAGCCACGGCGCGTGCGCTGCCATCCTCGCCCGGCGGGTGCGCAGGTAGCCGAGGGCATTGCCCGGCCGAGCCGTGCCGGGCCAGCAGGTCAACAGGACCATCAGTTCGACTGTCATCTCGACCAGGGCCGCGCGCGCTTTGGCGTTCAGCGGTATTCCCGCGGCAGTCTCGGCGACCTCAGCCAGGCGCTCGCTCGTAGCCCACCAGTCGTCGGTCAGGACCGGGCTCAACTCGTTACCAGCTCCGAGACGTCACCGGCCAGGCGCACATGGGGCCGACCCTGCTTGGGGCGCTGGTCCCGCGGGCGGCGCCACTCCTCTGCCCGGTTGGCCCCGAGGCGCAGCCAACGAGCGAGCAGGTGGGTCGCCGAGGCTCGCGTCAGCGGCCCTTGCCGCACTGAGAGCGCGCTGACGGCGGCTTCCCACACATCGCCGAGCGCGACCCGGTCCCGGGCCGGCAGGGCCTGCTGTAGTAGGGCGGCCAACGCGTCCCCTTGGTCAGCAGTGGCTTGCCAGCTGTCGCCAACGATCTGCGCCAGCCGCTCAGCGGCCCGATAGTCGGGCGAAGTTCCTTTTGCCATGGGGACATCGTCGGGACCGGCCTTACTGGCGACTTTACGTGGGACCTCACACGGGGGATTTTTTCACCCGCACATACGAGCAGCTCAGGGGACCGATTGAGGACCCCAGTGAGGTCCGCGGTGAGGTTGGGACAAGACAGGGGAGGGATGCGATGCGACCGGAGGTGTGGCGTTTCAGGTGGGGCCGGTGAGAGCGCGTGATTGCTCCGGGCGCCGTGGCCCAAACGCCGCCGCTCCTCTTGAACGCTCAGCTACCCGGCGGTCCCTTCTCACGGAGCTCTCGGTAGTGCGCGACGAGCTGCCCTGGCACCTTCTTTCGAGCGGTCCTGTAGCGACGCTTGGTGCTGGCCCAGGTGCGCGCCAGAGCGGAGTGATCGGGCGACACCGCCGCGGCATCGAGCTCCAGCTCGTCCAGCAGTTCGTCGTCGCGAGAGACGAGCCGGCCCTGGGCGACCGCCCAGGCGGCGATAGCGGCATCCCCCGCACCGACCGCAAGCCGCGCCAGCTTGACGGCTGCCTCATGGACCTCGTTCGCAACACGAGTCGCCACCCCGCCCGAGTCCAGCGCCCAGCCGAAGCCACCCGCGGGCACGCCGGCAAATGGGGCACCGCGCACGAGCGAGAGCGCTCCGGCCAGGTGGGCGGGCGCGCCGTCGGGGTCCGCCTTGGACCGCGCGATCGCGGCCTCGAAACGCGCCACGTCGGTACCGATGCCGACGAGTCTGTAGCCGCCGGCCTTCGAGCTGGAGGGGACGTGCTCCGCCCCGATCGCTCTGCGGAGGGCGCTGGCACGAGTCCAAAGCGTCGTCGGTGCCCAATCTGTGTCCTTGGCCGTGCCGATGTCGGAGCGAAGCTCTTCGCTGCTGAACGTCCTGCCTGGCTCGAGGGCCAGGCGCGCCAGCAGCTCGAGCTCGGAGGCGCCCAGCTCTAGCGCGCCCCCCGGCTCGGCAACGAGGCGTGGCTGCCCCAGCACTTGCAGCTCCTTGGCCCCTTCGGGCAGCTGCGGTGGCCCGGCCGGCACGGAGACAAGGACTCGGCTCGGCGTGACGCTCGACGGCGCGGGTGCGGCTGCGGCCCCGAAGCCCGACCAGGAGGGCGGGGCGGCTGCCGCCACAGGGCCGGGGGAGTGCCGCACGGCAAGGGACGGGAGCCCGGGCACTTCGGTAGAGGCCTCAGCGGGCTCAGGCAACCTGACCAGGCGTACCTGGCCGACCATCTGCAGGACGGCACCCTCGGGCAGGGGTAGGGGCGCGCCCGGGACAGCGCCACCAGAAGGGGAGACGGAAAGGGTTGGCTCCGGAGCGTCGGTGGTGCCAAGCCGGGGGCGGGGGTCGTTGCCGGTTCGGCGCCCGCCAGCAGCCCACGCGGGCAAGAGCCCGCGCCACCGCATCAGGAAACCAGCGGCGACGACGACCAGTACGACCGGCACGAGCAGCCACCATGGGACGGGCGCCGTCCCGTTCTTACTGGTTCCGCCAAACGCGACGTCGTCTCGCTGGCCGGTCGAGGTCGGGGTGAGCGTGCCCGTGGGAGGCGGGGCGGCGTTCGCACCGAGGGTAGTGAGAGGCTGGTCGGGACCGGAGAAGTCCACCTGGAGCGGGTCAGCGCTGACTGTTGCCCGAAAGACACCTGGGGCAGCAGACGAACCCGGCCCTGAGGGGGCAACCGGGGGCAGGGACATCTTCAGGGTTGCAAGGGTCATGCTCGCCGGGACCTGCCAGTAGTAGGTGCCGTTGAACAGGCTGCCGGCCTGGCCGCTCGCCGTCTTCGCCGTCATGGCTGTGCTTCCCGGGAGCGTGAGCGTGAGGTCCCTGCCAGTCATCGGGCGGGTGTAACTAAAGCCGGGGACGCCCGGCCCCGAACTTGCGAAGTAGGCGATCGTGGAGCCGTTGACCACCAACCAGGCCTTCGACGGGCCGCTGGGTACGGCATTGGTGCCCGGCACGAAGTACGTGAGAGCGGCCGAGACGAGCAGCGGCTGCTGCGACGTCCCCTGCACCCCGCCTGGGTCCCGGACAGACAGGCTGGCCAGGCCTGTCAGGCGCTCGGTCAGTTCCCATCCGGTGGCGCTCTCGTACAGCACGGACGGCTGTAGCCCCTCTCGATGGCCCTTGGTGAACGAGAACTCCTGGGCGAACCCGTTCTCTGAGAGCTCCAAGGCGACGTCGGTGGCCTTACCGGGCACGGAGGCCAGGTAGTAGGTGGGAGCGACGGGGCTGTAGCCCGCCTCACCGGCCAGCACCTCGGCATGCCCATCGACGACGAGGCACGCTGTGACCGAGTTGCTGCTGGAGGTGACGCCAAAGACAAAGAGCACTTGCCCGGGAGCCGCTCGCCTCGCGTCACTGCCTGCACCGAACTGGTCCCCAAACCGGTAGCCGGAGACCTGCGCAGTGAAACCGTTCCCATTTACGCGGCCGTCACGAGGTGAGTGCAGCGCAGCCGGCGGCAGGGCGATGATCTCCACTGACGCGGGCCGCATGAACGAGGCCAGAGCCGGCGGCGCGGGAAGGGCCACCGAGAGGAGGACCATAACGGCCAGCCACCAGAGCCAGAAGCAGCCGTGGAATCCCCTTGACCCCTTGGGATGTGCGCGCTCAGGCACTGGTGTCGCCCGCGGGCTCAGGTCCACCGCTATGCCGAGCCGCCTTCGCAGCGTGAGCGTTGGCGAGTTCATGTCGCCAGCGCCGGGTAGGTGACGAGGGGTCGCGCTCTGCCACAAGGACGAGCGCGGTCCCGTGGCGTCGCCCGCGGGGTGGTCACGTCGGCGGCAACAGGTCATCTTCTGCGTTGAGTTTCAAGTGGGTTCCCCGGCGTTCGAGGTGGCACGAGTCGGCCTTTATGATCGCGCATGTGGGGAAGGCCAGCCGAAGCAAGCGTGACCGGCCGCTTTGGAGCCGTGACAGCGACATGAGGATGCTGGTCTCGCGTCTTAGGGGCCATGAGACGCTAGTGGAGGAACACTGTCCAGGCGCTCTGGCCGAGTTGGAACAGCTGCGCTCAGCCAGTCGCCCCGGGCAGGCAGACTGGCCCGGGTGGTGCTGGCTCCCAACCAGCGTCTCCGACCAAGTCGCAATGCGGCGCTGCCGTCCCGGCGTCGCCGAGCAGGTGCAGCTGGGGATCGGTGAGGTCATGGCCTTCATCGGGGCTTGGCGCCAAGGTAAGAGCATCTATAGGGTGAGCCCGGAGTTCGCCGAGCAGTTGCACGCCACCAGCCTGCCTGATGCTTTGCCTGGCGACGTGCTGCTCCAGCTCCCCGAGTGGTGCGCTTACGTGGCCCTGCGACCCATACCCGGCGTGGTGGGGGCTTACGTACGCCTCGACTGGGACCGAGAGGCCAGCCGCCCGGTGTTGGGGCTCCTGTTCGACATGGCCACCGAGGCTGAGCCGGAGAAGGGTCTTCTTGTAAGTCTCGATGTCCCCCTCGATCATCCGAGCCTCTCGTCGGCGTTGTCTGAGCTCCTCGCTGAGGCGGATGGGGTGCCTTGCGACCCGTCAGGGGGCGTCCCGACGCTGGCGCGGGCAGCGAGGCCCTTCGTAGACCTCGCCCTGTACCTCTGCTCGATGGATGCCGACATCGTCAGCAAGCAACGCAACGGAGTCAGACCTCACCGCGCCTCAACACCCTCGCCGGACCCCTGCGTCTTGGACGTCGGCTATCGGGTCGCGGACCTGCTCCGCGGGGCCACGAGTAGCGACAGAGTCCAGGCTCTGAGCTCGCACTCGTCTCCGAGCCCTCACATGAGACGCGCCCATTGGCACACGTACCTCGTCGGCAAAGGCTCTCGGAGAGATCCATCGACCGCGCGCCGAGAACTGCGCTGGGTCCACCCAACGTTGGTCGGCGCTGGCGACCTGGTACCGGTCGTGCGTCACCTCCGCTGAGATGAGGCCGCTCCCGACGCACGCAGCGATCGCTGCTGGCGTGGGCCACGACCGCAGAGTCACCCCGGGATCTCTTTGGCCAGCCGCCGCAGTTCGCGTTCTTCGACTCCCAGGAGCCGGGCAGCGCGCTCAACGCCCGCGCATCGGGCATAGACGGCAAGTGCCTGCTCGTGGGCCCGCTGCGCATCAGCGACAGCTGCCTCGGCTTGGGTTACGACATTGCGACGGTGCTCGGTCGCGTTCTCGAGCCTTGTGGCTGCGCGGTCCAACTCTGCCAGGGCAACCTTCTCGAGCCGGGCCTGTTCGGCCATTCGTTCCCTGCGCCCCTCCGAGTCGGCAAGGCCTCTGCTCATCTTGCTACCACCTCCATCACGCCGGTCCTGACCTTCAGGACTCTCTACTGATGGGGGCTTCGCTGGCGATGTCAGGGTGCTGAGGCGCTGAGAGGGCTTCCCTGGTAGTTAGGCCCGGCTCATTACTGCGGCGGCGGAGCGTCGAGCAGGAGATCGGCTGCTCCGGGCTGCACAGCGCGCGGACCACGGCAGGATGGACGCCCAATACGGTGGCGACCCGCATTACCCCTAGTGCCGTCACCACCCTGACCGTCGCAGCGCGCAGTTGCGCCGCGGCGGTATGGCTAGCCGTGGCAAGAGCGCGCAGGTCATCGTCCCTTTGCTTCACCAGGTCTAGGACCGCTGACCTGCTCACTTGGACGAGATGCTGCACTCGCCTCGCGCTTGCGCTGCGACCCATCCATAGCTCCCCGGCTTCCAGTCGTCGGTGGTGGCGCCACCATGTCCCGGGTTCCACGCCTCGCATTGCTTTGGCCACTCGCCGTTGCCACATGGCACGTCTGCGGTCCAGCCTCCCGTCGCAGGCTACGCAAGAAGCAAGGGCTCGCTCCCAGTCCTGCCACAACGCACGGTCTCCCGTGAGGAGCGCCGAGTGGCTCCGCTGTAGTTCCGAGAGGGTCCTGGTCACGGACCGTGACGGTAGCTCGTCATTTCCAGACGGTGGCCACCCTTGCGGTTTGCGCCTCTACGACAGGTCCATGTGTCAGGTCCATGTGTATCGGGCGAAGGCCCGACTGCTGAGATCGGCCTCCCTTCGCCTCTCGCTTGATTCTCGAGGCCGTTCTTCGTTAGGGGATCGCGCTCAACGGGCCGGCACGGACGGGGGTTCCGCAGGCTGGCACGGACAGGCCAAGTCGCGTCACCCCGGCCGCGCTACTGATCGTGATTGCCTCCCAGCCACTGTTCGACTTCAGCGGCGAGAACTTGGCCTTGGATCTCCTCTCCCGGACGCTGCAGGTAAGGCTGCAGGCGAACCTGCAGTCTCTTGTGCTCTTTCTCCCAGCGGTCGCGCCTTTGGCGTGCCCAGACGCGGACCAACACGGGCGCTCCACTAGCGCAGGCGGCGCCCGCAAAGAAGCCAGAAAGTACCCACAGCCATGGCACCAGGCGACAGTACCGCTGTCGAGGTCGTCGTCACTCCAAAAATCGTTCTGGTGGACGTCTGGCACTGATGTCGGCGCCCCGGCGGAGCCGGGGCACCGGGGGGCAGTGCGAAGGCACGGCGGGCAGCAACAGGGGGCCCCACCTGCACGGACAAGACATCGCCACCCCGGCCCCTACAAGTAGGAGGCCCGATGGGCGGGCCGGCAGCGCTGCGGGGTGGAGAGCTTCGGTGCTCACGATGGGCAGGCCGCTCAAGATGGGCGGCAACGCCTGGGCGTACCTGGTCGACGCCGTGGCCGGCGAGGTCGGCCAGGGAGCTGACGCGGCCCGCTACTACGCGTCGGCCGGCACCCCGCCAGGGCGGTTCCTGGGCCGGGGGCTCGACGGCCTCGGTCCCTGCCCTGGCTCGGTGAAGGAGGGCGACGTGGTCTCGCCGGAGATGCTCCACCGCATGCTCGCCCAGCTGGCGGACCCGGTCACCGGCAAGCCGCTCGGGCGGCTCCCCTGGGTGGGGCTGAAGCCTCCCGTCGCCGGCTTCGACCTGACCTTCAGCCCGCCCAAGTCGGTCTCGGTCATGTGGGCGATGGGGGACCGGCCGACCAGGGCGGCCGTCGAGGAGGTGCTCGCCCAGGCCGCCGCCGAGGTCGTCGCCTGGGCCGAGGACCACGTCTTCCGCACCCGCACGGGCGCCCAGGGCGCCCGCCAGGAAGCCGTGCGGGGGGTCGTCGGGTCAGCATGGCTCCACTACGAGTCAAGGGAAGGCGACCCCCAGGTCCACCACCACCTGGTGGTGCTCAACCGGGCCCAGGCCGTCTCCGACGGGGCCTGGCGGACCCTCGACAGCAAGGCCCTCCACCCCTGGGTGGTCGCCTTGTCGGAACGGCATGCCGGCATCGTCGAGGACCTGATGACCGAGCGTTTCGGTGTCGCCTGGGCCGAGATGAGGGCCATCGCAGGCCGGGTGGCGAAACGGGAGGTGGACGGCGTCGCCCCAGACCTCGTGGCCGAGTTCTCCCAGCGGACAAAGGCCATCGAGGAGGCGATCACCAAGAAGGCCTCCGAGGCCGAAGCCGTGCGCGGGCGGCCGCTGACGAGCCAGGAGCTGGGCGTCGTCCACCGCTCCGCCTGGCGGGAAACACGGCCGAAGAAGTCGCACCGCCCTCTGTCGGAAATGACCGCCGAGTGGGCAGAGCGGGCCAGGCCCTGGGTGGGGGAGGAGCCCACCTCCTGGGTCGCCGGCCTGGCCGGGCGCTCTGAGCTGCCGGCTCTCCGCTCCGATGACCTGACCGACGCGATGCTCAGAGACCTCGCCCGGGCCGCGCTCGCGGCGCGGTCTGAACGGAGCTCGGTGTTCACCCAGGCGAACGTCTACGCCGACGTGGAGCGCCAGTTGCACGGCGTGCTGTTCGCCCACGGGGAGCGGGCCAAGGCCTCTGAGCGTGCCGTCGGCATCGCCCTGAGCATGGCCGTGAAACTCTCGCCGCCCGAGTTTTCCCACGTCCCGGAGCGCTTCCGTGCTCCCGACGGTGCGAGCCAGTTCGCCCTAGCGACCAGTTGGCAGTTCACCACGGCCGAGCTGCTGGACGCGGAAGCTCGCCTCCTCGGCGCCGGCCGGGACACTTCCGGGCCGGTCGTGGGCTACGGGACGGTGGCCCGGGTTTGTGAGCGACCGCTACCGGGCCGGGCCTACAAGATGGGCCAGGACCAAGCAGTAGCGGTCGAGCAGGTTGCGACCTCGGGGCGTGTCTGCGACGTGCTCGTGGGACCGGCCGGTACTGGCAAGACGGTGGCGCTATCGGGGCTGCTCACCACCTGGGAGGAAGAGCACGGGCCCGGCAGCGCAAAGGGCCTCGCCCCCTCGGCCTCGGCCTCCGCCAACTTGGCCGAGGAGCTCGGGATACCGACCGAGAACACTGCCAAGTGGCTCTCCGAAGCCGACCGGGGGCCCGAGCGACTGGCGGAGGCCGGCCGGCTGCGTGCCCTCGCCGCCCAGTTTCCAGCCGCGGTATCGCAGGCGGCTGAACAGCGAGCTGCAGAGCTGGAGGCCGAAGCCAGGCGATGGCAGCTGGCCCCTGGCGACCTGTTGATAGTCGACGAGGCCAGCCTTGCCGGCACCTTCGCCCTTGACCGCCTCGTCGCCCAAGCGCGCGAGGCCGATGCCAAGGTACTGCTGGTGGGAGACCCGGCTCAGCTCGGCGCCGTGGGCGCCGGCGGGGCCTTCGGGCTGCTCATAGCGGACAGAGGGTGCCCACCAGAACTGAGCGAGGCTCGCCGGTTCACCAAAGCCTGGGAGCGGCGCGCGAGCGCCGAGCTCCGAGCCGGCTCCCCCCGCGCTGTTGACGCCTACATCGGCCACAGCCGGGTCTCCGAAGGGGACCAGGCAGAGGTTCTAGCCGCCTGCTACGGGTCCTGGAAGGCCGATGTCGAGGCCGGGAAATCGTCCTTGATGGTCGCCCACGACAACGCCACGGTGAGGGAGCTGAACCGCCTCGCCCGGACCGACCGGGTGGCAGCGGGCCAAGTCGCCCCCGACGGGATCACCCTTTCTGACGGCTCGGTCGCCGGTCGAGGCGATGTGGCGGTGGCTCGCCGCAACGAGCGCCACCTCCGCCTCTCCGATGGCGACTGGGTGAGGAACCGGGACCGCTTTATGGTCACAGGCACCCACGAAGATGGGAGCATGACCGTGCGGGCCTTGGACAGGGGTGGCGAGGTAGTCCTGCCTCCTGCCTACGTAGCCGAGCACATCGAGCTCGGCTACGCCTGCACCGTCTGGTCAGCCCAGGGACGGACCGTGGGTACTGCCCACGCGGTCGTAAGCGCGGGCATGACCCGCGAGGCCCTGTACGTGGCCGCCACCCGGGGGAGGGAGTCCAACCGCCTCTACGTGGACGTCGAGCCCGAGCCGGCCAATGCAGGGATGGACCACGGCCCAACGGAGCGGCTTGCCGCCCGGGATGTGCTCCTCGCTGTTGCTTCCCGCCGCGGAGCGGACATCTCCGCCCACGAAGCCATGGCTTCGGAGTGGGCCAAGGCGGCGAGCTTCGAGCAGCTGGCTAAGGAGCACCAGAGCCTGGTGGCGACGGCGATGGCGCAACGTTGGGGGGCGCTCCTCGGCCAGACCGGCCTGCCGGCCGAGCTGGTCGCGACAGCCCGCCGGTCGCCGGAGTGGGCTGGCCTGCTCGGGGCGCTGCGCGACGCCGAGGACCGTGGCCTGGACGCCCGGTCCGCTCTCTCCCAGCTCGCAACGCTGCCGATCGGCTCTGACCAGGACCCCGCCGCTGCACTCCGGGCGCGCGTGCAACGCTGGGAACGGGCGAGCGGCGGGCGTTGGAGCCCTCGACAGGACCTCGTCGCCGGGCTCGTTTCTCGGGCTACCGGTGTCGACGACGAGGACCTGGCAACAGCGATCCACGAACGCGAGGAAGCCATCGCCAGGCGTGCCCGCGACCTCGCCGAGCACGCAGTGCGGGCTGGTGCGCCCTGGGCCAAGCCCTTCGGCCCTCCATCGACCAACTCCCCTATCGCGAACGCTTGGTGGGACCACCTCGCAGTCATCGCTGCCTACCGGGACCGGTGGCGCATCACCGCTCCCGGCATCCTCGGTGACGAGGCCGGCGTAGGCTCGCTCCAGCAGGCCGCCCACCGCGCCCGGGCGCGACGCGCCGGCCAGGAGGCAGCCCGCCTCGCCGGGTTAGTGCCTCAAGCGATCGCATCGGTACCAGGTGCCCCGAGCCCCGGGATCGGACCGGAGGTGGACCTGTGAGCCGAACTGCCCGACGCTACAGGGAATGGGAGCGAGAGGCTCGCGAAGGAGCGTGGGGGGACGCGCGGTGGCTCGCCCTCGACCTCTACCACGGCCGAGCCGGCCCGCTCGGCACGTACGACATCGGCCTTGCCCTCGAACCGGGCGAGGTCCTCTACCGCCAAGCCTGGGCACGGTACTGGACGCTGGGTGCGACAACCGAGCTGGTCGACAGCCACGGCCGGGTGAGCGTTGTCCCGGCTGCATGGCGGGACTGGGGATGGTGCCAGACGGTCGTGACGTCTCACCGGCTGGCCACCCGGCTCGCAGCTGACGGCTGCAGGCTCGTTTCCAACTGGTGGGCCAGCATTGCCGGTGTACAGGTCGACCTCGCCCGTGACGTCGTAGTGCTGGACGACCGGGCGAGCAGCTGGCGGGGCGCCTATGGAGGCCCGGCGGCAGCCCTCGTTGCGGTCGCGGCGGTCGAGCGCGTCCACGGCCTGGCAGCCCTCATCGACCATCCAGCGCTCTGGCCGCTCCGAGACCTGGCCGGCAGGGAGGCCGGGTGACGCTGAAGTGATGGTGACGCTCAGCCCGGCTTGGCGTTGGTGGGCGAAAGAGCTTGCCTAGGTTGTGGACGGTGTTCATGAGGGACCATTCGCTGCGCGCGGCCCGCCAGGCCGCGCCGGCGAGAGTACCGAGGTTGTCGTGATCCCCATGAACGCCAGCCACTGTTGTCGTCCGCCAGCGAGGTGTTCGCGCGTCACCCGCGCCACGCTCAAGCGACGATTGTCCCTCCAGTCGAGTCGATATGGTCCAGCAGTGCGGCATGGGCACGCCAGCCACCCAGCAAGCGGTCGGCTCGGCCCGGCCACGGGGCCTCCGGCGATAATGGTGGGTCAGCGAAAATCCGGCGCAGGCCATGCCGCCCGACGACTACCGCGGCATGGCGGTGACGGGACACGCCCACGCAGAGGCGCCCCATGTCAAGGTAGAACGCGTCGGCTTCCCCCAGCCCGCTTGCGGGGTGCCACAACACGCACAGGGCGTATTCCAAGCCTTGGTGCCCGTTGTAGGTGGCTACCCGGGCGCCGCGCACCCGGGCGGTACGCAGGGCGGCCTCGACAAGGGTGCGCTGGGCGTTGGTGCTGACCGCTACTCCGATGTCGGCGGGCCTGACGGGGCGCCAACCGTGGCGCTCACAGCGGACGCTGATGCCCCGGCCAAGAGCACCTGCGACCACGGCCGCGACGGCCTCGGCGACGGCTCCGTCGGCCGGGTCGAGCGCCTCCCCGGGTAGCTCGAGGAACGCCCACCCGAGCCCCGCCGCCGCTTGGACGGCTCGGTTGGCAGCTCGCGCGATGCCCCTGGCGGCTTGGGCCGGCCCCAGCACCATTTCTCGGTCGGCCGGCAGGGCGGCCGAAGCCACGCGCATGTCGTAGAAAGGGGCCAGCAACGGCGCCCCATGAGCCGGGAGCCGCCATGTCCAGTCGAACTCGAGCCGACCTATGTCCGCTCCTTGCTCCCGGGCCGAGTCGACGATGGACGTGACAGGGTCCGAGGGCCCGAGGAACGGCGAAGAAGGGAGGGTCGTGAACACCTCGATCTGCCCGCTGTCACCGACGAAGGCCCAGCGGCCCGCCAACCCAAGCATCCACAGCGCCGTACGGTCGGTGCGGACTTGGTACGCCTCGTCGACCAGCCCTACGTCAAACCGGCCAAGGTCGCTTGCGTGGCGGTGATGGCCGGAACCCGCTTTGTAAGCGGTGCAAGCGACGGCACGCGCCCCTCGGCAGTCGGCGGGGTTGTTGGTAGACGTGACGCCGGCGGGCGCCGGGAGCAGTACTTCGCGCTGCGCGGCGTAGTGGACGACCTGGGTGCCGCCACCGGCGAGGCGCTCGGCGAGCGATATGACCTGCTCGTTGGTGAAAGCGCAGAGGAGCACCCGGGCCCCGGCCCCGACGGCACGCGAGGCTGCCGCAGTCAAGTGATGAGTCTTGCCGGCCCCCGCTACGGCTGAGACCTCGGCATGGGCGTGGCCGGCCAAGGACCCGCCGCGGCTAGGGTCGAGCAACCAATCGCCGAGGAGGGCGCCCGAGGCGTTGGCGGCGGCAACGATGGCTGGGTTGGGCACGAGCGTGCTCCCTCAGGGCTGGCCCGCCCCGCCCAGGGCACGCGGGTGGGTCGGCGGGGCCACAACAGGCGGCGGGAGCGGGCCCGGGCCACCCTCGGGCACGACGACGAACCAGTAGTGCCCGTTACGGAGGTGCTCGGCCGTCCGGATGCCAGAGCTCCCCTCGTAGTCCGAGCCGACGCCCAGGGTGAGCTGCCAAGCCCCCGGGCCACCGGTGACGGCGAGCACGCGGGCTTTGACGCTCGTGCCGGCCACCCCCACGAGGGCGCCCTCCGGGGGCACGAGGGGCTGGTCCGTACGGCAGTCCAAAGTAATGGTGGTGCGCCGGTTGGCCCTGGTCACGGTGACACTGGCGTCCACCCGGGCGCCCTTGCCCTCCCCGGCGGCCTCGGCGGCCACCATGAGGTCCTCGAGCGCGTAAGCGGCCTGGAACCTCTCCTGGGCCGCCTCCAATTGGTCGAGGGTGCCGGCGGCCGAGGCCAGGGCGGGCAGGGCGCGCCGACGAACCTGCCCGACCCCGGTCCGATCGGCGCCGACCCGCCAGGCCCACGTGGTGCGGAGACGGTCCGCCTCGGCCGTCGCGGCGGCGGACACCGGGATGGCGCGGAGATGCCCCCAGGCCCGGTTGCAGTACTCCCAGGTTTCGAGGAGGGTACGCCGCACGACAGCCGGGGCCTCGCCGCGCCTCGCCAGGGCGGCCTCCCATACGGGTGCGTCCAGGTCATCGGGCCGGCCGAGGGGCCCGGCCTCGTGCTCTTCGGCGAGGGCCAATTGGGCGGGGCTGAGCCCCGCTGGTGTGCTCATGGCGTCGCAGAAAGCCACGCCGACCGAGAGCTTCGCTGCCTCCGGGGCACTAATGCCGAAGTCGTAGTGCTCGCTGAGGGCCTGGGCGAGCGGGACCACGGCGCCCTGGGCCGCCCAGGGCCGCAGGTCCGTCAGCGCCCACACCTCCCTGCCCAAGCGCTCCCAGTCGGGTCCGAGGCTCGGCGTGTAGCGCCACATGTAGGCGAGGTCGTCGAGGGCCTCGACGGCCCCGACGCCCGTCACGACGAGTTGGGGCATGGCCGCGGCCTCGTAGCCATGGCCGGTCGGGCTTGGCACGGCTCTCACCCGATGGGACGCGAACCAGTCGAGCAGCCCGTCCCGTAGCGGTACGAGGCGGGCCGCCACGGCGTCGCGGTCGAGCGGGTCCGGGCAGCTGACCACGTGGTCGGGGCGCTGGCCCGGCCGGCCATAAGCCACCCCGATAACCGAGTACGGGTTACCGGCCAACTGGTAGAAGACGATCAGGCGGGCGTTGTCGCTCAGCACCACCGACCGCCGGGAGCGTACGGGCACGGCTTGGGACGTCCGGATCGAGTCGAGAGCGACAAGTTCGCGCAGAGCCGTCATGGGGCTGCTGCTCGACGGAGGCGGGCAGGCCGTGGGACCGGGAGGCCGGAGTCTGCCCGCGCGGCGTCGACAAGCCTGCGCACCCCGGCCAGGTGGGCGGCGACTTGCGCCTGCGCCGGGCCGGCCGGCGCCGTCCCGTGCGACCAAGCGTCTGCCAAGCGGAGGCTAGCGGCAGGGGCGAGGAGTCTGGTGTTCCCCAAACGGGCCGGGTCATCGGCGGCGTCGGCGCGGCACCAGAAGGCGGCACCGCAGTTCACGAGGCACGAGGGCTTGTAGGCGACGCCGTAGGTGTCGACGATGGCGACAAAGGCGGCTAGCCGGTCCGCGGCGGAGGTGCCGCTGTCGGTGCCCGCCATGAGGGGGCGCGGGTCCGGCGCCGCCCGCAGGCGGGCCTCGGCCCGAGCGATCCGCTGCTCGAGGGTGGCAACCCGGTGCCCGTTGTCATGGCGGGTGGCCACCGGTTCCATGCCGAGGTTGCGGGCACAGACGATCACCCCTTCGTCTGAGATCAGCGCCGGGTCGAGGTGCAGCTCAATGAGGATGCGCCGCAGCGCCACCTGGTAGACGGCCGTCTGTTCGAGCGCCGTGGCGATCTTGCCCGCCGGGTAGTGCCCGTCCCGGAGACGGAAGCTTTTCATCTCCGCGACGAAGAGCCGGTCAGCCACTGGTACGAGGGCGACGGCGTCGGGCCGGATGTACGTCACGTGGCCGGCAAAGTCGAACCCGAGCACCGCCTGGAGGATGAGGACCACCGAGCGGTCGCCGGAGCAGATGAGGCGCAGACGGCGCCGGGTCCGTTGCGCCCGCTCCTGGTCCGAGAGGCTGTCCGGGAAGATCTCGATACCGCCGTTGCCGGTGTCGAGGCCTTTCTCCGCCAGAGCGGTGAGCAGTGGCGCGTACGAGTTACTAACTCCAGCACAGGCCTTTTCGAAGCTCCGGCCCGCGGCAAAGGCTGCCGGGGACTGGCCCATGCGAGGGTCGAAGTCGGTGCCGGCAAGCAACCGGTCGTAATCGATTGGGATGGTGCCGGCCCCACAGTCTGGGTTGGCGCCAGAACGAGCCAGCCAGCGGGCGTCGGTGGCAGCTTCAAAGGCCCTCGGCATCGGTCCCCCTTAACCTTCCTGAACCCTGACCTGCTGGCTGGCAGCCGAGCGGCCCCAGATCCTGGCGCCCTCGTCAGCCAACATCCCTGCGCGCTTGGCCGCCGCCGACCGCTCATCGGTAACGACCTCCTTGAACCGGCCCAGCTCTTCCGTTGCCACGCGGCGCAAGACCACAGGGTCCTTCACCACGTCGAAATGGCCACCGGGCAAGCCGGTTGCCAGCCGGCTGGCAAGGTTCATCAGACGCTTGGCGGCCTCCGGTTCGTAGCCAGCGAGCCGGTCTGCCTCATCCAGGACGGCCAACAACGCGGCAGGGTGGTCGGCCCGGGGGCTATGAGCCGTGACCACTCTCGACTCGAGAGGCCACGTGCTGAGGCACAGCAGGGCGCGCACGGGCTCAAAGAGGGAGCCGGAGAGCGCCGGAGCGAACATCGGCGGCGGGGTACGCCCGTCCCTTCTGTAACGCTCCCAACGCGCCCGGTCGTCTCTCTTCCCCGTCGTCAAGTTCTTGGGGTTGAAAGGCACGCCGCTGCGCGCCTCAGCCACCCAGGCGATGAGGCGAGGGGTCGAAGGCAGGTGGATCAGGTCCAGGGCATCGAGGGCAACGGACCGCTGTGACATGCGGGGCCCCGGGGGTGTGGCCCGGCGCCGCCGCTCTGCCCGCGCCGCGGCCAGCAGCTCCTCCAGCTGGTCGTCGCCTAGCTCATTCAGGGCGCCGCTCGAAACGAGCTCGGCGAGGCGCTCAGCTTGCTCTAGGTCGTCGTTCCCTCCTGTCACATCCAGAGGGTACCCGATATTTCTGCATTTGTCCCGTCCTATCCCGACTTCTCCGTCCTACGGATCGCCGTGTGTGGGTGGGTGCGGCGGTGAGGGGCCCTCGGGCGGCTACACCCGTGCCCTCGGTCAGTGCATCGGGACGCGGGCGCGAACGGTGACGGCTACTTGCAACGGCGTCCTCGTCGTGACCCACAGCCACAGCCTGGTACGGCGGCCTGCTCGTCAGCTTTGGCGCGCACCCCTACCTTCGTTCTGATGGGCGACAATCCCTGGCGCCGGGGCGTCAATGCTGGGACGGTCAATGCCGAGGGCATGAACGTCGGTGACCTGCACTGCTGGCTGCTCGCCGAGGAAGAGTGCAACGTCGAGGAACTGCTTGCGCTCCCCGCGACCGGCCTCGAGCGTTCTTCGCCAGTAACTCGACCTCTTGCGCTCGGCGTCCGGGTAGATCAAAGCTGGGCCGTCGCTTCGACCCCTAATACACGCGACCTCGCGGTCCAACCCAAGTCCTCCGGCGCGTGCCCTTAGGCGGTGCCTATCCCGGTGCCATAGCAGCGCTACCGTTGTCCTCGGGCACCGAACGCCCGCGTTCAGCCCACAGGACCGGCAAACTATGCCCGAACTCCGCAGCAACCGGGCGGTCGAAGACGCCGCCATCGAGTATGTAGTGGCCCTTGAGCGCGCCCACGGCCGACAACCGCGGGACGTCCGCTTCACAAGGTCCCCAGTCGACATAGAGTCCCCGCCCCGCTTGATCGAGGTGAAAGCTGTCGGGGCCTCTGCCCGGGGCTACGAGCTCCCCTTCGAGGTCACGCAGTACAAGGCCGCTTTAGGGAACCCCGACTTCTACCTTTATGTGGTCGATAACGTCCGTCAGGGAGACCCGGGCCAGTTCCAGCTTCGTGTCCTTGGTGGTGACCGGCTTCAAGGGATGCTGGCCCGTGCCAAGGAGTTCAGGGCTTACACCGTCCCTTGGCCGTCGGCGGATTACGACCGAGCGCCGGTAGGGCTACGAGACTAGACACCGAGGCCGCCGCAGCGTGGGCCGCTGGCGAACAGGAGGGCGGCAGCGTCATGCTCGAGTTCCTCACAAGTAAGTACGTGATGTAGTTACATGCCGTAACGCGCATTATCGTGTATAGTTCAGCCTTGGGGTCGTCGTCCGGTTCGTGGGGTCGAGCTCACTCGGTGTGGCCGCACGAAGTTGCCAGTACGGATCGCTCACGAAGTTGTCAGTACGGGTAGCAGCATTAGCGGAACAAAAACCAACGCGATTGTCAGGGCCTAGCCTTGGCGCCGCCATCTTGGCGGTCCTAGGGTGTGCGGGATGGCGGTGCGGTTCTTGTCGGACGCCCAGCACGAGCGGCTGTCGGGTTTCCCAGCTGAGCTCGACGTCGAGACCCTGGACCGCTTCTTCACCCTGAGTGACGCTGACCTGCTCGAAGTCGGCCGCCACCATGGTGAGCGGAGCCGTTTGGGCTGGGCGTTGCAGTTGTGCGGCCTAGGCATCGTCTGGCCAACATCCCGGTGCCACATCGGCAAGACTGCCTGACAGATGTGGCATCCGGCTGTTCCGATCCTTATCAATTCGGCTTACCGATCGAGTACCCAGTTCGATAAGTTCGCTCCGTCTGATCACTCAGGACATCCCGCTGGCGCTTCGCGTAGCGACCAGTCCTAATACACGCGATAGCCACGATCGTTCTGTCCTGAACACACACACCACAACGCACGAGGAAGCGAACCCGAACCCTCGCCAGCCTCGGCGCTGCTTCAAAGATCCGCGCTCGCACATAAAGGTTTCCGCTGTCTAGTGGCTCCGCTAGCAATTGAAACGCCGCTTCTTCAGAGGATGACTCGCCCCGCTTTTGAAGGATCTGTTCCCTCATAAGGGCCGTAAGCTTCGCGGCCAAGCTAGATTCGAGCTGAGCAACAGTCTTCACACTTAGCGTGGCGCCGAGTTCATGCTGGAAAGAACTCCCGATCGTGACCCGCCGTTCACTTGCGCGCCCTTTCACGTACCTTGATTTGCCGCCTACCTCGACCTCGCGATAAGGAGACCAAGACCGCTCGTCAATATAGGAATCCCCCAGGACTTGGGCTTCGGTGAGGTAAACCGCTGGGCCGTGAGGGAACAGCGCTGCGGCCGCACGACAAGTGTGTCACCTTGAAGTGACACGTCAAGGTGACCTTTGTCCCGACGATACTCGAGGCGGAGGACTTGTATTCTTGGGGGCAAGGTATCAAACTGAACAGGAATAGCTTTGTCAATGATGGCGCTATAACCAATGGCCAGAGCCTCAGCAGCGTCACCGCGGCCAGCTTCACCGGTCAACATGATGGCTTTGAGGTAAGAATCCATTCTCTTCAGGCGTTGGAACAACTCAGTCCCCGTCATCGTGGAACCCCGAATGATTTGATCAAGCACGACGACATGCACAGGATTCTTCTCGACGACCCGCCTGGCCTCTTCTGGCCGCTCTACACCTACACATCGGAAGCCAGTTTGCATGGAAATAGCCGCCGCGTAGGTCTGCGCGGCGCTAGGAATGTCGTCGAAGAACAACACCTCGTAGGATCCTGAGTCATCCGTCATTCGATAGCTCACCCAATTGAGTGGCTTTGGGGAGCGGCACTTCCGTGGTCACGAGAGATCCCTCCATGTGTAGGGCAAGCGCGGCACCAGCGTGAACCGAAAGTAGATGGCTCACTGTGAAAAGGCCCAAGCCTTCGTGTCCCTTCTTGGTGGTGACGCCCGCCTCGGAAACATCGGGTGGAAGAGACGTCGTCGAGTGGTTCGTCATGATCACGCGCGTTCCAGTATCCGTCTCAGCGCAAGTAATAATGACGGGAGCGCGGGGAGGGCTTGCCTCAACAGCGTTCTCGATGAGCGGCAGGAGAACGGCTAGGAGGTAATCGTTCCCATAGCCCTCTATGCTCGCCGGAAGCTCAACCGTTAAAGGAGTCGTCGCGTCGGATCGCTGGGCGTACACCTGGGTCGCTTCTCTAATGGCGTCGCACAAGGATCCGGAGGTCAGGACGCCGTCGCGATCGAAGGCGACGAGCGCGCGGAAGGCACGTATGAACGATAGGCAGACTTCTGCATGGGTGATGATTTGCGCAAGAGCCGCTTCGGCTGATTGCTTGGTTGTGGGCTCCAGACCCGGGAGGGTTGGCAAGATTGTTCGTGCTAACGAACGCACTTGGGATAAAGGAGTGCTTAACGAATGGGATAACTCTCGCATAAGTTGCTCAGTCGACGCAAGCGATGTGGCGCCGGTTGGAGGAATGTTCGCCACGGAGGATGTCTGAAGTGCGCGCGAGAGTTGCTGGAGGCTGCTACTAATGTCACCAGACGATCTTTCCGCAAGCGAGCCGAGACGGGACGCGGAGGATTCAAGGTTGTCGATCAACTGGTCTTGCCTCTGGCTGAGGTCCATGAGTTGGACGTAGGGGCGGTCTGTCAATCTAGAGCTGAGGTGGTACTGGTCATCACGGGCTATTGCGGACCTGTAGTCGAGGAATCGGTACAACGTCTTCTGGTTCGTCCTGAAGAGTAAGAAGAGGTGAGAGAGGAGAATTAGGGCGGGTGTAGTTAGCGCGATCGCGACCCATGTTCCAACAGTCACGGAGAGATTGTGACGTGTGTCAGGGTCCCGGTCAGGGTGCGCGAGGGGAGGTCGTGGCGAGGGACTGCAAGGGCGCGCTGGGGGTTGCCGCTGGCGCTGGGGCGCGGGCCACTACTGGGGTGGTCACGAAGGAGCGTGGCACCAACGTACAAGTAGCCAGGCGTGTTGCTCGTCTTCCGGCGACGCCGCGGGGTCATTGAGGGCCGATCGTCGTGACATGCCCAGTTTAGCCCCGCTCATTGGCAGGAGGCAGGTCCAGAACATGGGGGTGGAGCCGCGCGGTTGGTCGACGGCGAGGATGTCGGGCCGCTTGGGCTCAACCAAGAGGTCTTGAACATGAGGGTGTTCGCGTGCACGATCACGGCCTGTAGGTTGTGCAGCGCGGGTATGCCGAGTTCTTGCAGCTTGTGACGGTTGCTGGCGATGCTGGTGCTCTCGCTTACATGTCGGCTGGTGCCACGTTCCTTAGCGGTACCCCATGTTGCCGCGGCTCTAGCATCGGACGGTGCCGATCTCTCAGCCGGATCCCCCGCCGGGTCAGCTAGTAGGCCCCACTGAGGCGGCGGAGGTGATCAGACGGCCTTCGCCAAAGAACGGAGTTGTGTCGGCCCAGATGAGCCGGATGCCACGATCGTCGACGAAGCCGGAGGTGATGTTGCGCCGGGCCCTGCACGCTCGGGGTCTGCGCTTCACCCTCCATCGCCGGGATCTACCCGGGACACCCGACATCGTCCTCTCGGCCGCTCGAATCGCCATCTTCGTCGACGGGTGCTTCTGGCACGGTTGCGCCCTGCACGGGGCACTGCCGAAGAACAACCACGACTGGTGGCAGAACAAGCTCTCCGCGAACGCTGAGCGGGACCGTCGCAAGGACGCGGAGCTCGTCGCTCTCGGGTGGACGCCTCTCCACTTCTGGGAACATGCGGGGATCGGCGAGGTCGTCGAGGAAATTATCCGACTGTGGAGAGCAGGGACAGGCCGGGTGTGACATCCACGATCGCGGCATCCGAAGGCTTTAGCCTGGAGGTGATCGACGACCCAAGGAGGTGAACCAGATGAGACAGGACCCGCGCCCGCCAGTGGATGTCACTCCCTCGGCGCGCCGTCTCACAGGCTCGCTCAGAGATATCGGGTACGACTTCGCCGCAGCGTTGGCGGATCTTGTGGACAACAGCGTCTCAGCCGGAGCCTCCGAGGTCGACATCGACATCGTCTTCGACGGTGCGGCGTCGTTCGTGTTGATCGCGGACAACGGGAACGGGATGACCGAAGCCGAACTGAACGAGGCGCTCCGCTTCGGGACTCGGCGCGGCTACGAGCTCGGGCAACTCGGCAGGTACGGGCTCGGTCTCAAGACGGCGTCCATCTCGCAGTGCCGCCGGGTCACCGTGGTGTCGCGTCGTTCCGTCAACTACAGGCGCGTTGCGGCAAAGTCTTTGGACATCGACCACATAGCGCTCACCGACCGCTGGGAGGCGATCGACCCGCCCACCGGCTCCGCGATACAGCGCTGTATCAAGTGGCTCGCCGACAACCCGGGAACCGTCGTGTGCTGGGAGAACCTCGACCGCGTCCTGCCGGAGAACCGCCCGGAAGGTGGTTGGGCGCGCCGTCGCCTCGAGCAGTTGGCGACCCGTTCGTCCGAGTACCTGGGTATGGTGTTCCACCGTTTCATCGAGGGGGAACGGACGTGGGCCACGCCCTTGACGATCAGCGTCAACGGCGAAAAGGTCCGGGCATGGAACCCGTTCGCGCCCTTGGAGGACCACCGTCAGGAACTTCAGGCCCAGTCGTTCGAGGTATCCGCGGGCGATCTGTACGGACGCGTCATCCTGCGGTGCTACGTGTTACCTTCACGGAACCGGTTCTCGAGCATTCCCGAGTTCGAGAGGATGAGCGGCCCGCTCAAATGGAACAGGCAGCAGGGTTTGTACATCTACCGCGCCGATCGGCTCATCCAGCACGGAGGCTGGTGCGGCATCCGCGCTCCCGACGAGCACACCAAGTTCGCCAGGGCCGCCCTCGACTTCCAGACCGATCTCGACCCGCTGTTCCAGATCAACGTGTCGAAGATGAGGGTCCTGATCCCACCTGAGGTCCGGACCCTACTTGAGCGGCCGATCCACGAGCTGTGCCACCGCGCTGACGCAACCTACCGCCGCGATGCCGAGCAGGAGGCCCGCAGGCACGCCCGTGTGACCGGGGACGGAACACCGAGGGCCAAGCCGGACGCCTCGGACCTGGGGACTGCGCTGATGGCGGCGGCGCTCGACGCTGGCGAGCACCAAGCCTTCTGCCGTGTCATGGAAAAACTGCGGGTTCTGGCTCCGGATGTCGCTTCGGCTCTCGGGTGGTGATCGCCAGCACGGGCTGCACGGGCCGCTGCCGGGCCTCGAGGCACCAGGGCTCGAGGGGGCACTCACCGCACCGGGGCGCGGCCGGACCGCATAGCCCGTTTGCCAGCTCGATGACCGCGAGGTGCGCCTCGTGCGACGAGTCGCTGCCGCCGACCATGCGCGCTACGGCGAGCCGGCCGTCGGACAGCCGGTTCTGCCGGTCGACCGCCTCTCCCTGGAACCGGGCCGCCACGCGCAGCACACCGTAGCTGGCCAGGACGGGATCCTCGCTGTCGCCCGGTACAACCCGACAGGCGAGATCGGCCATCGACGGGGCGACGTGCGGGGCCGCGGTCAGGTCAGCAGCGGTGGCTGACACAGCTAGGGCCAGCGGATGCTCCCGGAACCACTCAGCCGTCTCGGCGAGCTGGTCACAGCGCTGTTCGCGCTGCCATTGGCGGGCGAGCCGGCGGAGGACGGGCAACGCCCCGAGAGTCGCCTCGGGCGAACGGAGGCCACGGGTAGCCACCCACGCCCGCTGCGCATGCTCCTCGGCGATGCGCCCCCACAGGAGCTCGGCTTGGACCACGGTCCACCGGGTCTCCGCGGCGAGCCATGGGACATGAACGGGCGGGGATTCGTGGAACCACTGAGCGAGAACCTCGGCGACGGAAGCTGTCGAGAGCGGCGCCCGGCGCCGCTCCGTAAGGGCATCGAGGACGGCTTCACCTATCCGCCGGCCTAGCAGCACAGGAACAGCGTTCCCGATCTGGCGGAAGGCCGCTGAGGGCGGGCCCGCGAAGCGCACGCGGTCAGGGAACGTCTGTAGCCTGGCTGCCTCCCGTACCGTCAAAGTCCTGTCCTGGTACGGATGGATGTACCAGTACCCGTCCTTGGCGATGTGGGCGGTGATCGTCCTGCTCACGTCATTGGGGTCGAGGCGCTTGTACTTGTCGTCGAAGATGTCGTCGCGGTAACGCTTCAGCTCCGGGTCGAGATCCGAGTACCGGGTCTCAGGGCCCATCTGGGCGAACGCCACGGCGTCGTCGTCTCGCACCGGGCGCGTGATGTGGTCGAAGACCCGGTCCTCGTCGGACGGCGCGATGCCCTCGCGGGCGCGGCGCTGGAAGTCGGTCCTAGGTCCCGCGTAGCTGAGCCATCCTGTTGCGACCGGGTCCGGGCCGTCGCCGTTCGAAGGTCGCCATCCGCCCTGGACCTGAGGCAGGTCACCGATCGCGTTGTCGACGGTCACCCGCTCCGAGGCTTCGTCGGGCCAGTCGAAAGCGACGCCGTCCGCTAGGGCGACCAGGATGAGCCGCTGCCGGATCTGGGGCACGCCGTAACGCCAGGTGTCGATCACGCGCTCCTCGACGGAGTACCCCAGACCCTCAAGGCGTTCGATCATCGTGCGGAGGATGACCATGCCACGGTCGAGCGCCATGTCGGGGACGTTCTCCATCACCACGGCAGCGGGCAGTGAGAGCTCGACGACGCCCAAGAACGCTTCCCAGAGGTCGCGCCGGCGGTCGTGGTGGTGGCGTCTGCCCACGCGCACCAGCTCGCGCACCATCGACCTCCCGGCGCGCGAGAACGGTTGGCACGGCGGGCCCCCGGCCACGAGGGCGATCCCGCACCGCCTGATGATCCCGGCGACCCGCTCGACGACGTCCGCGTCCGAAAGATCCCAGTTAACGGACAGGCCCGGATGGTGGGCCCGGTGCGTTTCGAGGGCCTCCTCGTCGTGGTCCACAGCGAGGATGACATCGAAGCCCGCTTCAGACAGGCCGAGGCTCAGGCCGCCCGCACCGCAGAAAAGATCCGCTGCGAGCGGCCTCGAAAGGCTCGGCGCGAACGCGAGCAGCTCGTCCTCGGTGTCGCAAGCCAGCTCGTGCCGTGGGAGGCGGACGAAGGGCCCTCGGACCAGCTTCACCCCGTATGTGCCGTCCTTCGTGCAATTCGTCAAACCGTCGCTCCGATTGTGTCGCCGGCAAGTGTAATAAGAGGGCGCGACAGCCTGAGTCCCGTCAGGCGTTGGGAGCTTCCACCCGGCGGTCGACCCGCACCGTAGGCAAACAATCCCGTGGAGCGCACTGGAACTTCGTGGCTTATGAGCTGGGTCGGGGTGGTCGCTTGCACGGGCAAACTCAGCCTACCCTGCCTATACGACGCGAATCCCGCATGGGCACTTCGCCGCCAGCCGGTCGCCGGAGGTGGAGGCCCAGCCGTTCACAACGACGCCGGTTCGGGCCACGGGCCTCACGGCGCCACCAGGGCGCTCGGAACCGGTCCCCTCAGCCGTCGAATCCGAGGCGACGGGCCTCCCGCAGCATCTTCGCCCCTTGGACCGCTTGCTTGGGGGAAGCGGGCGTCCCCTTGCCCACGCGACGGCCGATGCCGAACGCGATTTGCCGTTGCCAACCCTGGAGGTTCCCGGTCACCTTCGCCCAGTTCGCAAGGGCGAACCAAGTCTCGGCCGTAACCTGGTCGATCTCGCTCATTGACTCGCTCTGCTCTGCTGTGGGTCGAGTGCCGCCGGCCACCTCGGCTCGGGCTGAGGCCGCCCCCAGCGCGACCAGCTCGGAGCGAAGAGCGTTCGGCACGTCCCATGGAACCTCTTCCACCAGCTTCCAGCAGTCGAGTTTCTTGGTCCATTCGCCGACGTTGCTCGTTCTGCCGCGCGGGTCTTGGATCACCTCGTTGATGGGGTGGGAGAGCTCGGCGATCGCTTCCGACAGGGCCGATGAGAGGCCTTGGGCGTGCCAGATCTGCGAGAGGTCGATCCGATGGGCCGTCGAATGGACGAGTTTGGCGATCGTGTACGTGACGATGTTGGCCCGGTAGCCACGGAACCCCTGAGCGAAGACGACCTTCTCCGTCGCACGGAACAATACGGCCATGGCGACGATGCGCTCGAAATCCGTTACCTCGGGGATGTGCGCCCCAGACTCGTCAAGCTCGAGCATGAACTCAAGGAAGTTCTTCTCGGCACCGAGGCACACGAGGTGGGGGCGCTGGTCCCAGCTGTTTACGAACTTTGCGAGGTCGGTCTTGGTGAACTTCTGGCTCGGCGGGTTCATGAGCTTGAACTGCCGTTGCTTGGCCGGCGTCCTCGCTCGCTGGTGCTCGTCTGCGTACTGCCCCCGCGCACGCTCATAGAACCAGTGCGTCTGACGCTGGCTGCCGTCGGCCGCTGGCGCCCAGACGGTCCTGGACAGTTCCTCGAGCCGCACATGGTACGGGTGGTTCGCAGAAAAGTCGGCACCGGTGACCTTGTTCTGGGTGTTCGAGTACTTCGAAATGAAGGGGACCATCTCGTCGGCGCCGCCCTCACCGACGACCGTCAGCTTCATCTGCACGGCGACGTCCGAGAGGTCGACCTTGTCCCTCCTCGTCGCGCTTTCCAGCGATGCCATGGTCTGACCGCCGTTCACGATCTGGAGGTCAGAGATTTCGCCGATCCCAGCTCCGCCGGCGACCAGGTCGACCAGGGACACCTTCGATGCCGTGGCTGCCACCCCGTTGTTGTAGGCGAGGAAGCGCGCCGGTTCGTTCTGCAGGGTGCTGCGGATGCCCCGGTTGACGATTCCGCGGATCTGCAGGAACGCTCGGACGTTGCGCTCCAGCAGCCGGGAACCGAACTCCGAGTAAAGCGACGCGAGGAGCTCAGCCGGCACGATCGCGAGGAAGACCTGATGGTCTGACTCCGGTGGACCGACGAGGCAAGGCAACGGCCCGCCCAGACGGTCAACGAGGTCGACGGCGATTGGCTCGTGCTCGAGGCCGGAAGTGTCGAGGCGGTGAAGCCGTTCAAGGTCCCAGACGTGGTGGCTCACCTGTACATTCCGGACAACCACGTCCTTGACATTCGGTTCCCGCGCCCGCGCGTCGCTAAAGAGGTAGAGGCGAAGGCGCTCGAACCTGTTTCTTTGTCGGCCGATGAGCTCCCCGAGCTCGAACGCGGCGCTCGACTCCTCGAGATGATCCCCATAACCGTCCAGGCAGCGGACGAAGAACTCGGTGAGGCGTCTGAAGGCGAGCGCGATAGCGGTCGCGCTGAGGCTCGGAGCGGGGACTTCGGCTCGGTAGTCGGTCACGAAGAGGCGCAGGGTGGTCGGGTCGGCCTCGTCGTAACTCCAACCGCTGACGTCGACACCGCGCGCCCGGTAAGAGGCCACCTGCGCTTGGTCGAACTCGCCCGTGTCGATGAGACGGCCGGCGATGAGATCGGTGAAGACTTCGGACCGGACCGCGCCTTCCGCGCGAGAGTCGGCGGCGGCGATGGTCTCCTGCAACAGCCGCTCCGCGTAGTCCTCTACGTTCACGACTGACCCGTTTCGTGCAGGTGGCTCGCCAGCTCATCGGTCCCGATCCGCCACTGCGTGCACGCGTCGAGGGAGAGGCGGTAGCGCACGTGACCGACTCCGTCGGGCACGCTGCGCTCGGTGATTCGGGGGAAGCCCTCCTGCACGCGGAACCCCCAGTACTGACGCAGGGTGTAGCGGGTCCTCTCGTAGCGGGGCCGGTGCAGGTCCAGGTAGCCGTACTGGATGAGCTTGCCCCGCAGCGCGAATCGGGCAGCGTCATCGCTGATCGCGGCGAGCATCTCATCGACGAGCGCGTTCAGAGTCTGGCCGGTCCCGGTCGGCAGAGCGTCGAGCGAGAGAGCGAGGAGAAACAGGTGCGAGTATGCGCTTGACTCGAGTTGCCGTTCGCTCGAGATAGCGACCGACGGTGGGTTGTCGAGAACGGTCGTTTTGACCTCGATGCCGATATCACCCAACTGGAAGTCACGGTCATCACGGTCCGGCCCGGTCCAGGACGCGACGCAATCAGGCCCGAGCTCGGGGAGCAGGACGTGACGCAGGCACCACAGCTCACCGAACAACCCCTGCTGTTCCGAGTTGCTGAGCCCCTCCGAGCCGGATCCCGACAGGAGGTTCTTCCAGTAACCGAACCTCGATACGAGAGCGGCGATCGCGGCCTCGTCTGATCGCATTGGCGCTACCGCGTCGAGTACGTCCTCGACGAACGGCGTGAACACACGCGCCATCTCCGGAGTGACCAATGCGACGCGAACGTCGACGTGCTGGTCGTCGACCCCTATCTCAACCGTGGTCCTCAGCGCGCGGGTTTCAGGGAGTTCCGCCAGGCCACGGGCTGCAGCCGCCTCGACCGAGAGCACCAGTACCCTCGTGCGGGCTGGCACGGTGACGCCGATGAAAAGATCGCGGGCGCTGTCCTCGCGGATCCGCCGGCGCACGAGCCCGGGCCCCTCGACATGCTGGGACTCGAGTTCGTTCCACAGTGCCTCGTCGATCATCAGTCCCCGTCACCGAGCAGCTCTCGGAGGTAGCGCTGGTTCACGACGTAGTCCATGGCGGGCGCATCCGGGCTGTACGGGAAGCTGACCGCGAAGCCGATCATCGGACCATCCGTCATCGTGCCATGGGCCCGGTACTGGGTGGCCGGCGGTTCGAGTGGGTAGATCAGGAGGAGGCCGTTGGTCACGGGACGCCTGGTACGCAGGACCAACCCCGATGGCCGCGTCGGGCGGGCCACGGGCTTGCCGTTGTGCTGGCGCCCATTGTTCTCCCAGGCCACGACGGTGGCGTCGAGGGCAGCCTGCCATTCGGGCCCTGTTATGTCGAGGGCCTCGTCAGGTGGGTTCAGGATCCGCCGGATCGAATAGAGGCCCTCGGCGAGTCGCTGCTCGGATACCGAGCCGCTGAATTCCCGGTGGGTGAGACCGATGGCGTGCCCGGCGATCGACCTCCTCCTCGTAGCGTCTGTCACGGTGGTGTTGGAGATTAGGGCGACGGTCCAGTCGTTCAGTTCGTTATGGGCCACCCGGTCACGGATGTACTCGGCGATGGTCGGTGCGTGGACCCGCCATGCCTGCTCGGGCGAACGGTACTCGGCGAAGAAGTTCTCGGCCACGTCGGTTCCCGAAACGTCCGACCACACCAGGTTCCCGCTGATTTGCCGAGGCTCGCCGTAGTCCCGGCCGAGCAGCGACACGAACGAGTCGAGCGCTTGGAGGTTCGCGTCGGCGGAGACCGGGTCGCAATGCAGCACGACAGTCTCCGAGATGGCTCCAGAGAAACCGACCCGCAGCCGCGTGCCGGCCCGCATCTTGTTCGGAGCCGTGACGATCATACCCGCCATCGAGTTGGAGACCTTGAGTCCGTACTCACTGGGGGTCGCTCCGCGTCTCGCCATCTCCTCGAACTCGTGAATCAGCTCCTCGTTGGCGGAGGTCACCTCGTGGAAGGACTGCCACAGCTGGGGTGTCGTCCAGAGCCGGCACAGGTCCTCGTACCCATCGCGGTAGCCGAACCAGCGGCCCATCTGGAGCAGCGTGTCGGCGGCCTGGGTGGTTCGCAGGTAGTAGCTCACGGTCAAGCCCTCAAGTGTCAGGCCCCGGGAGAGCTTGGCTCCGCCGATGGCGATAACGTTCAGGCCGGTCTCGCGGTGCTCGAAGTAGTCCAGTGTGTCCTGGGCCGTCCCGTTGATGGTTTTGATCTCGATCGGCTCGACCGCCTGCAACAGGAGCGGCTCGATGTTCTCCCAGGTCAGCGGAGGCGTCGAGTCACCGACCGCTGCACTCGTCGGCGCGAAGTCCGAGAGCCAGAGCTGTCGGAGCTCCTCGCGGATGTCGGGACCGTCACCGTTGCCGTACTTGATCCGACCGCGTACCGCGGTCAGCTCCTCATCGACCTGGTCCCTGACCTGACCCTGCACGGCGGTGAACCGCGTCACGTGCACGAGCATCGAGTTGTCTGCTGTCAGCTGTCCCCGGGCCAGGCGCGCCGCCCTCGCCAGGATGAAGCAGCGGATCGCCGTCCTGAGACTTTCAGGGATCGGTCCGACGCGGTGATCCACGCGGTGGCGGTCGGGAACCCATACCGTGTGATCGTCGACCCGTCGGTAGAGGGGCAGCGGCTCAATCTCACCATCCACGCCGAACAGGCGGGCAGGGCCGAAGTAGTTCGAGGGTGGACGCAGGTACTCGATGAAACTGCTCGGGAACAACTCTCTCCCGTACCGCGCGTGATCGATGTCCTCGGGGATGTAGATGTTCGCGAAGGGGGTGGCCGTGTACCCGACGTACGCCTTCTTCTCGAATGCCTCGAGCAGCTGGCGGATGGCGCCGTTCACTCTCGTCGGTTCGATGTCATCTGAGTAGGCCCCTGACGGGTCGGTCGGATCGAGGGTGTTGATCGACGCATTGTCCGCCTCGTCGTCAATGACAAGGACGGAGAACCCCCGCACGAGTCGCGTGTCGCCGCTGCTGTGTGTCTCCAGTACCCAGTCCCGAAGGTTGTTCAGGATGCCCGCGTGTTTCTTCACTACGAGCAGCACCGGATCGCCGCCGATGATGAAACCCAGCCTGTTGGCCTGCCGGACCAGAAAGTCACCCCGCTCCGAGCTGTCGGTGAGCGACGCCGGGAACAGCCGGATCCCGCCGGTGAGACGTCCTACCCCCATGGCCGCCGCCATGAACGCGGCATCGTCGTGAGGAGCCTGGGGCCGCTTCTGCGTGTCATAGCCGAGGAAACCGGCGTCGAGCCGGAGCTGCGTCTGGCTACGGAGATTGTTGTGCATGCCTGCAAGCACGATTATGAGCTTGTAGCCGGCGTCGGCGGCTCGGCAGATGAGCCCGGTGTAGTTGCCTGTCTTGCCCGACTGGATCTGGCCCACGACCATGCCACGGCGGTCCCAGGCACCCCGTCGGTTGGGATCCTCCAGTTTTCCGAGGATTCGCGCCGTGTTCGTGTCCAGCCGGTCGATGACCGAAGGCGGTAGAGCTTCCGCTTGCATATATCGCACAAAACGATTCCAGAAGCGCCAGTCGATCTCCTCTCTGGCGCCAGGGAGCCACTCGTCGTGTCCGGTGGTGTCGTCGAGCGAAACAGCGTCGGCCTGGAAGATGTTGAGGACGGCCTGCAGCTCCCGGACGATCCGGTCGCGGTCGAACTCGAAGTCGGGGTGCATCCCCCGGACCATTCCGAGAACGCGATCGACGCTCTCCTCGAGCTGCTCCTCTGTCACTGCCTGACCCGGCAGGATTCGGAGGATCAGATCCTTCGCCAGTTGGTGCGGGTTCACCGCGGTCACAGCTCCCCCCAGATTTCCTGGATCAGATCCGGATAGTCGTCGAATGGCTCGCAGGTGGCGACCTTCTCAGCCGCCTGCTTCCTCGAAAGACCTTGGGCGATACCCGCTCCGTAGAGCATGACGGCCAGCGCGATTACCGCTTCGGGAGGGCGACCGTTGAAGTGTTGCCGTTCCGGGTCGGTAGGTTTCACGGGAAGAGCGGGGACGGGGATCGTCTCCTCGATGAGATCGAGGACCGCGTTCAGCTCTCGGCCCTCGTCGGCCGAGCGTCCGAGGATCTGCGCAATCACGGGGTGGTCGCGATTGATGGCGAAGACGAGTTCCCCGTGCCGGCGGCGCTGGCGCCACACGGGGACGATGCTGCTCTTCTTCCTCGGACCGACATCGGCCCCCCGATGGTGGAGAACGGCGCTTGCGCGCGCGCGCGTGAGCTTCGCGACGCGGCGGAGATCGCCTCGGAGCGCGGTGGGCGGGCGCACGGTGCCTTTGGTCACATCGAGGAACCAGTCGGTGTCGAGCGCTGGGGGCACATCGACGGAGATACGTGCGAGGTTGTGCCCGTCGTCCCTCGTGAAGCCGAGGCCGAGCCAGTCACCCGAGACGATAAGCCGGTCCTGACGGTAAACATAGAAACCCTGCTGTGCGTTCCAACCCGCCGGACCAGCCGCATCTTCGAACTGCGCGTCGGTGAGCTTTGTGCGATGCGGGAGGACGAAGCCCTTCACCACCACGGGCGCACCGCGCAGGAGCAGCGGTTCCGTCGCTATCGGCTGGGTCGCCGGGTGCGACTTGAGGAAGGGGTCCCAACCGTTGACCGGGTGGCCATTTAGCCGGATCTTGAGCGGGGACTCGTCGCGGCTCAGGTAACGGCTGAAGACCATCGAGAGGTGCTGCTCGACGGAGGCGATCCGCTCGTGGAAACGACGCTTCGCCTCCTCGTCCTCGACGGTCGCACCCGGCTCGACCAGCTCGCCCAGGCAGCGCCACAGGACGATCGTGCCGCGTGCACCTTGATCGAGTCTGGTCAGAATGGGGATCGCTGCCTTCGGCACCTTGGTCCTGAGGTCCCACTCCCCTGTCTCGCGTACGTGATCGATGTCCCACGACCGGGCGTGAGCCGTGCCACCCTTCCGAGTCCTCGAGACGACGGTCAGCTCGCGGCACTGGGAGATCGAAGCCGTCTTGAGGCCCATGCCGTACCTACCGAGGTCGCCCGCGTTGCGGATGGCCAAGGGGTCTCGGCTACCAAAGCGCATCGCTTGGCGGAGCGTGGCCAGTTCCATTCCCCAACCGTCATCGACGATGGCGCACCACGAGTCCGAGCCGGACCAGTGGAAGTGCACGTCGACATTGGTGCTTCTGGCGGTGATGCTGTTGTCGATGAGATCGGCGAGGGCTGAGCCCGGGCTGTAGCCGAGCGAGCGGAGCGCTTCGATCAGAGCGGCCGGGTTCGGGGGCGCGTTCTCCCACTGATCGGCCGTTTCGCCGTCATCGGGAGCGGACCGAGGCACGGCGGGGGACAGCGCGCCACCTCGGGTGATCACGGCAGCATTGTACGCGAGGAGCAGGTGTGCCGCATTCGGCGCGAGGAGCCGTGCCGCAGGGGGTCACTTCGTTGCTTTCGCAATTCGGGTAGCAGCATTAGCTGGACGAAAACCAACGCGAAGATCGACGCTCAACGGATCGGGCAGTGTTCGCGGGTAGCGCTACCACGAAGTCAAGGTAAACATCCTGGTCAGCGCCCGTCAGGCTCACACGCCGGCCGTAGCTCCCAACTCCGGCCCAGGACGCGAAGGGGTCACGTCGGATCCCTTGTCGGCACTGTTCGTACGCCGTGAGCAGGGAGAATACGCCTTACCGTTGTTTTCTGGCCCGCTAATGCTGCTATTCGACCTGCTGCGAGAAGAGCTGGCCGGGTAGGACCTATCACCCGATCGCCGGCATGCCATCGCAGTCTCTTCGCAGTGGACCGTCAGCGAGGAACCTGGAACTCCCGCGCTACGACTGCAGCAAATGGTAGAAGTCCACCTCAGACAACAACTCGATGTGCCCTCCGGATGCGTTCAGCTCAGTGGCCTTTAGCATCTTCATGGAGTGAGTTCCATCTCTCACGACGCGAGCGTCTTGCATCCCGCACACGAGGTAGTCGACCTTCCGGGACAGGTTGTTTGCCACATGAGCCCCTGCATTCACCGCCAGCTGAGCTGCCTCGTCGCGGACAAAGTGGCTCAGCGAACCGGTGAAGACGACTGTCTTCCCGTAGAGCAGGCCGTCCTCGGGGATGTCGTCTACGGTCGGCCGGAGTTCCGAGTACTTCGGGTGAGCACCTGGGGGATGGGCACCGCAGGGCATCCAGCCATTGCTTCGTAGCTCCCCCGGCCAGACGCCAAGCTCACGGCTCGCCTCGAGGATTGACGGCCGGTTTGTCGCTCCACAGAAGGCAACACCGAGCTGAGCGGCGGTCGAAGCATCATCGCCGGCTTCGTGGTGCTGGAACTCCACCCCGCAGGCATGAGCGACGTCGTCGAGCCGGTACGAGAGCCAACCTGGCCAGGCATGCCGCGAGAGCACGCACGTGCAAAGGTAAGTCAGTGTCGGGAAGGTCCTGCTCGTGGCCGCAAGCGAAGCTCGCAGTACCCCAATGTCGAAGGCCGCATAGTGGGCGACGACCGGCACCTCGCCCAGTGCCGCGAATACCTCGGGCCAGACCTCGGAAAAGTCGGCGCAGCCGGCGGTCATCTTGGGCGTGATGCCATGGATGCTGATGTTGATGCTTTCGTACTCGTTCCCCGGAGGGCGCACCAGCCACCTCTTCACCTCGGTCACCCGCCCCCGGGTGACCGAGGCCACACCGACGGCGCAGGCGCTGGCGCGGGACCGGGTGGCGGTCTCGAAATCGATGGCAGCGAAATCGCCGGCGTTTAGCTTCACCCCGCGCGCAAGCGCCTCGGCCGGATCCGGGAGGCACAAGTAGTTTCGATGGGTCCCAGGCGTGGCGGCCTGCTCTGAGCGGGGCGGGGCCACCGTTGTGGGGCAATCCGATTGGCTAGCGCCGCCGGCGAGCCTGTCCAACTCCAGTTCGACCTCTTTCAGCGCCTCTGGGTCGATGGTCAGCCTCAAGGCGATGACGACGTCGCCCGCGGGTGGGCGCCCTGCCTGCAGCTGGCTGACCGCCTCCTCTGCATCGCTGACGAACCGGTCGGCGAAGGCCCGCACCTCCTCGAGCGGCCGAGAGGCACAGCGCGCCAACGCCTCGTATAGGGGCTTCGCCTGCGGTGGTACTTCGGTGCCGCGGACCTCGGCGGCCCAGGCGAGCATGAGGCCGTACACCTCGCCGACGTCGGTGGCGAGCTCGTTGATCTTTTTCGGACGTCCGTCCTCGCCCGGCTTGCCAAGAGCGGTGTCGAGTACTTCGTTCCCGAACAGTCGAGAGAGGTCTCCGATAATCGCCCGGAAGGCAGCGGCTTGCAGCGACACGTGCCTCACTGCACCTTGCAGGCTGTCGATGGTCGTGCCTGGAGCGGTGGGTCCGGCACCCGGCTCGCACCGGTCGGCATGAGCCAGAATGGCGTCCCTGATGCCGCGGGAGAGCAGGAGGTACTCCCAGCCTGGGCAGCGACTGTCGGTTGCCGCTCGGGCGTCGCTCTTCGATCTTTCGTTCCGTCCCTTGGACCAGAGGCGTTTGAGGCTCATTGATCGGTCACCGGCTCAGCCCGAATGCTCGCAGGACGAACCTTATTAGCCTCCCGCTCCGCCGGTACGCAGACTTGCGAATCTTTCGCTTGGCCAGCGCTGCCGTGCCGCGCCTGGCGGCGCGGAGGTCATTCGAGCGGCGGGCAGCGCGGTAGAGCTGACTGGTAAGGCTGGGGGGCCTGGGTATCATGTTAATGCTGGTGCGGCAACCGTACTCATCGGTGCAGGCCAATCTCAACCGGCGGTTACAACTGGCAATAAATCATCGACATGTTCTTGTCATCGCGGTGGTAATCGGGAGGGTCTGCCGAGAACTCCTCTTCCAGGATAGACAGGTCTGTGATCTTGTCAACATCGAAGAGACTCCAGAACGGCGGTACCCGAGTGCTGCTGGTGCCGCCAGTCTGGTAGGCGCGCAGGACGTCGTTCCCAGCTGTGCTGCACCCATACGCAGCAGGGACCGCCACTCGCTCATGGCCATCGTAGGTGAAGCTAACCAGGTGCCGCTTCGTAATCGGCAGGCACAGGTCCACGATCATTTCCTTTCTGGCCTCATAAGGGGGCTGGTTGACTGCTGGCAATGTGCATTGCTGCCTCGAAGCATACTCGCAAGACATCAGGGACATCTCCAGAGCAAGTGAGCGTTCGGGCCATCGCGACGCCTAGGTCTGGTTTTCCGATCGTATGGTCCCTGCAACGGCGGCGAACCAAGTTAATCAAGTCTTCACTGAACTTCCTTCCACTCTCCCTGAGCTGACGCAATTCGTCGAGCCTCCAGGGGTCAGAGACGTCATTCGTTGGGAAGGAACCCTCGAGCACCCTGAGCCAGATCGGATCGGGGAAAGCGTCTTCGAACTCCTTTGTGCCAATGAAGTGAAGACCTTCACGGTCCCGGAGGCTCCGTCCCAGGCCCTCCCACCAAGGCTTGAGGTCCGTCCGAGCATCAGCGTCCGCGAGCATCACGACCGGTCGCCTCCAGTCGGCGACTAGTACTTGGACGAGACGGCGCACGGCCTTGCTGCCCTTGGTGTTGAGCATCGTGACCCCGGCGGCGGTGAGACTCTGGCCGATGACCAGTCGGAATAGGAGGGGGATGGCCGCCTCCTCCGTGTCCCCCTCTACCACAAGGAAACACCGCTCGTCCAAGAGAACAGAGTTGCGAAGGCCAAGGCCGGCACACACCGAAGCTAGGAAGTCGACCTCGTCGACGTGTTCTTCGCTGGCCAAGATCTCGACACGTGTCTGAAGGTTCGGCTGGAGACGAAAGTGAAGCAAAGTCTGAAGTGGCACCTTATCGATGAAGTTCAGTGAATGAGTGGCGACTATCACCTGAACGTGACCAAGACGAGCTTGCCGGTCGAGTATCTCGAACAGCTGCCGTTGTGACGCGTAGTCCAAGTGAGTATCGGGCTCGTCATAGGCGATCAGCTCGCTCTCTGTTGGAGCTGCCTCTTCGAGTGAGCGGAGGTTTGCCTCGTGGATGGCCAACGCGACGCGCCTTCGTCGCCCTTCACCGGACTTCTCCAAGTCGAATAACTTGCCCCCTCTTTGGACACGCAAGTTGATTTGGGGGGCGGGCCGAGTAAAGTCAAACCGCGCTTCGATCTCGACGGCATCAAGGTCGGGACAGTACTCACGGATCTTGGCCTTCACATGGTCGAGGCTGGGGGCGATATCTCGGTCAAGGCGTTCCCCAAGCTCCACCAGGGAAGCCGCGTACTGTTGATCGGCCAGAAGTCGACGTGCTTCGCGGCTCACGAGGCCCAAGACGTGGGCCGTGGGACTAGGTGCCTCTACCGAACTGAACCGAGTGAAAGTGGGGAGACGGGTTGTCTCCTCTCTGGTGAGAGGCCGCCAGCGCGTTTCAAACTCCTCGGACGGCCGTTCGCTGAGCCACTTCTCCGCTGCCTCCACGTGCGGGGCCTTCTCTCTGCCACCTGGGGAGCGGATGCCCAGTCGCTCCATGCATGCCCGTAGGTCGTTCAGCGCCAAGTCAGCGGGACGTGCTCCGAGGCCGGCGTGGACAAGGTCAAGAATCTCAGTCGCGGACCCAGCGCTAGGCGTAGCCCGCACGCGGATGCGGACTGCGTCGGAAGCCTCTGGGTCATCGATGGCGTGGAATATCCCTTCCACCTCCACCGGCTCGTCGTCATCGGCTGCTGACCGCGCCCGGTCTTCGGTGTCAAGTCGGTAGCTCCCAAGGAGGAGGCCTATGGCATCTAAGGTGGCGGTCTTTCCTCCGTCGTTCTCGCCGGTGAGGACGGTCATCAGACATTGCACAGGCAGCGGCCCGACCTCGTGGAGGGACCGGAAGCGTCGAATGCTTATCTCCTGCAGCAGCACGGGCACTGGCCGCTGCTCTTCCCTTGGCGTACCTTGTTCGGCCATAGAGCTACCACTTCCTCCAATTGGGGTCCGACCCCGCGACCCCGCGCCTCGACGGGCCGGTAGGAGTGGGGGTGCCTCAAGGGACCGCTTCGAGAGTCGGACGAGTCTCGCGTTCCATCTTTCGAACTACAGCGCTCCCGATACCCCGGTACCGCTCAGGCGCGCAGGTGAGGATGATCACCTGGCAGTTGCGAGTTGCCGCCGAGAACGCTGCCCCTAGTCGGGCGAGCCGGCCGGCGTCGGAGTAGCCGAGGGCATCGTCGATGATCACTGGGACTCCAGCGTGCTCCGCCGTCGGGCTGACGATGGCCGCACACGCCAGCCGGCCCAAAATGCAGAGCTGCTCTCGTGCTCCCGACGACAACGAGGCGAACGGCACCGTCCGACCGTCGAGCGTCCGGCTTACGATCTCAAGAGAACGATGGTCGACTTCGACCGCAAAATCAGAGCCATAGACAATGCGCCCGAGGCGCTCGATCTCCGACCGGTACGGTGCCACGTACGAACGCTGCGCCCTCTCACGGTTCGCCGCCAGCCGCTCGTAGAGCAGTTCGACGGCAGCAGCGAGCCGCTCGATCCGCTCGTGATCGCGCTCGGCTTGGACCAACGAAGACTGGGCGGCGTCGAGCCGATCTCGGAGACCTGACTCGCCCCTCACCGCGAACTCGGTCTTGAGTGCTGCGAGCGCGAGTTCTGCCTCTTGGCGCTCCCTAGAGAGGCGGCCGACGAGTTCACGCGCATTCTCCAGCCTGGCTTCCACAGAGCCAGGATCGAAGGCGGCCAGCGCCTCGGCCGCCTCTTGGTGCTCGCGATTGGCGGAAGCCGCGACGGCCTTGAGCCGTGACTCCTCCCGCTCAAGGTGCTCATCGGACGCACCCTCTCGCGCGAGCCGAAGCTCCTTCTCGGCACTCGCGAGTGCCGCTTCCGCTACAGCGACCCGGGTAGCGCGGTCCGTGGCCTCCCCTTGGACGACACCGAGTGCTGCGATGGCCTTCTCTAGCGTCTTCCCGAGGGTCACTTCGCGCTCTGTCGCCTTCTTGAGCTCTGCCGACGCCTGCTGCTCGATTGCTTCGGCGTCTTCGCGGGTCGCTGGGAGCGGCGGTTCGTCAGGACGTTCGGTGCCATAGGCATTGATCTGCGACTCGGTTCGTGCAAGCCGCGCGGTGAGTTCGTCGAGAGTGAGGTCCCGGAGATCCGCCGCGATAGCGTTCCGCGCTGTCGTCGCCTTTATCGTCGCCTCACGCCGATCCTGGTCGATGCGGCGCGCATCGGCGGCTCCCCCCGGTTCGTGGATCCCAACAGCTACGAGGAGCTCACGCAGCCCGCGCTCGGCTTTCTCTAGCTCCTCTCGGAGCTGTCGTTCGGAGGCCGCCCCGGAGACGGTGATATGGGCGACGTGCTCAAGCATGACGCTCGTGTCGCCCCCGACCGGAGTCTCGAAGACTTCTCCCTCCCTGAGCGTTCGACGCTGGCCGGCGTGCTCGAGGTTGAGCTGGCCGAGCGACTCGATGCGAAGCGACGCCGCCGCGGCGGACAAGCGCGCTCGCGCAGAGGTCATAGTGACCGCAGCCTCCTCGATCGCCGCCAAGGTCTCTTCGTTGACCAGGCATGCGTCGAGGAACTCGTTGGCCCCCCGTAGCGCTTCTTGGGCCGCGGCAACTCGCCCACAGCGCTCCCGCATGATGTCGACGTTGAGGACTCGCCGAAGATAGTCTGCGTCGTCCCTCGCGCGCCGTGCGCATTGTTCCGCCTCGGCGCGAGCTGCTCGTGCGTTATCGCGCTCCTTTGTCGCAGCTGCGACGGCAGTATTGGCGGCGTCGAGGGCGGGACGGTCTCGGTCGGCGTCGAGCCCGGCGGTCACTACCGCAGCGCGCGCGGACTCGACACTCAGGACGAGTCCACGGCGCTCGTCGACCTTCCTCCGTGCCTCAGTCGATTGGCTCTCCGCGATCTTCGAAGACCCCTCGAGCTGTGCCACGGTCACCTTGGCAGCCTGGATTGCAGTCCACGCCCCGCTCTCGACAGCGAGGGTCTCGTCCTGGGTGCTGCCCTGGTGTTCGAGGGCGCGGACCTGATCGACCAGTTCGGCCACCCGTTCGGCCTTGTCCTCGAGGTCCGACAGCTCGCCACTGAGCCGCTGTACGTCGGTACGCCACCCCGCGACCTGGCTGGCGAGCTGGGTCCGGTTCGCCAGCGGCCTACCGCTGGGCGTGAAGTAGCGCTCACGCTCGCGTCCAACTGTTTCCCAGAGGCTTGCTTCGTCAGGCCCTCCGACCGCCTGACCTGATGCTTCGACGTCGAGCGCGGCTGCTAACGAGCGGCTTTCCCCGACAAGTGCCTGGGCGATATCGACTCCCTGCTGGTAGCGGAGAGCGCCGAAGAGTACCTCGTCGAGCGTCTCGTCCATGATCGTCCGCACCCGGTCGTGTGCATCGCGGCCAGTCAGATCCCGCGCGGTCGGAGCGAGAATGCGTAGGTGGGTCGAGGAACTCGCGGGACTTCTGCCCCAGCGTTTTTGGTACACGACGTGGTACGTGCCGGTCGTCAACTCGAGCTCGACGCTTGGACTGGCATCGATGTGGATGGGACGGACCGCCCGGACAGCCGCTGTGCTGCTGTTGTCGGGGTGCTTGAGGATGAGGTCGAGAGCCTCGACGAGGCTCGTCTTGCCAACCTCGTTCGGTCCCTCGACGATCGTCACGCCGTCGATCGCGAACGCAACTTCCGCTGAAGCAACACCGCGGTAGTTCTCGAGCTTGATGCGATGGATTCTCATCGCCTTGACCTCGCGAGGCGGAAGAGGAGACTCAGTGCGTCCTGGGCGACGCTGGACTCGGGGCCGTCACCCTGGGCGAGCGATCGGAGCTCATCGATGGTCGTCGAAACGAAACCCCCGAGACCTAGTTCCGCAAAGTCCGTATCGCTCGGCAAGACCGCCAGGTCTGTCCGGAGGTCCCAGATCTCAAGAGCTGCCAGCAGATCCTGGCTGTCGAGCACTTCGTCAAGGTGGGCCTTGGTAGCGAGGTCGACGGTACCAACGAAGCCGAGCTTCACGACGCAGTGGCGCCTCGCTGGACCGAGACCTTCCAACCACTCGGCGACGCTATTGACGTCTGAGTCGTTGTTGACCGTGAATCGCTGCTCTAGGAACCGCCAGTCGCCCACCCTACGGGGCTCTACGTGGACACCGCCGCCGTCCAGCTCCACAATCAGTACGTGGTTCGGCTCGACTTCGTTGTAGTCGGTAACTAGCGGTGTACCCGAGTACCAGATCCGACCTGTCCGGCCCACATCGGTCACCGAATGACGATCCCCGAGCGCGATGTAATGAGCTTGGTGCTCTTTAACGACCCGTTCTGCGTCACTGAGTCGGATGAGCGCTGGATTGGTCGGGTCCCGGCTCCCTTCGTCGACCGCTCCGTGACCGACGATGACGCGCACGGGACCGCCAGGGTGGAGCTTGCTGGCGGCTGCTGCGACGAGGTCTTCCAACGGGTGCTTCGTCGTCCACGGCGCACCGACTACCTCGGCGTCACACCCTGGGACCCTAATGGGCTCGTTCTCGCGAAGCACCACGACATTCTCTGGACACTTGGAGACGAACGTCGGCGAGTCCCACACCGAGCCAGCCGCCGTCAACGGGTCATGATTGCCCGGAAGGAGGAAGACCGGGACATCGAAACCGTTCATGGCATCAAGCGCCCGCGCAACGACCTGGCGGTCGCTCTGGTTCGATTCGAACACGTCGCCGCTCACGACAACGAACTGGCATTCCATGGCGTGGGCGAGGCTGGCGATGGCGCGCACGGCATCCAAACGGGCTTCGGCGTACCGCCCTCGCTCCTCGGCCGAAAGAAAATGCCGCGTCATCCCAAGCTGCCAGTCTGCGGAATGGATGAACCGAACCACGGCCAACCTCCGTTTGGCAGTCTGCGCTGCCTAGGTCTGGTGGAGGTTCCGGCGCTTGGAGCGCTAGAGCTCCTTACCTGCCCTGTTATAGCAGAAGACGCGTGAAAGCTTTCGGTACCAGCTTTCTGCCGGTGCCGGCAGGATACGAACACATGTGCGTCTCCTCAGGGTCTGTGGGGGCTTTGCACCACAACCCCTCGCCTGCACCAACAGTCAGCCCGCTGCACAGAAAGTCTGGGGCGAACACCCGTTTGGTCCACACGTTGTGCACAGGTAGAGACCGTTATCCACAGGCTGTAGGATGGGGCATAGTGACAGGCATGTAATTCTGGATCTCATATCTAGATTCCTCTATACTGGGTCGTATGAACGAACTGGATGAGGCCGTCGGGTTCCTTGACCGGGAACTCGAACACAAGCAGGGAAGGCTCGCTGAGGCCCAGGCCGTCGTGGAAGAACTGCACACCCAGGTTGAGCAACTGACGGCCGAACGGAGGGCGCTGTTGGCAGCCATCGCGAGGGTGCGTGGGGGTGTGGTCGCTACGGGGCAGCGCTGGCTCGACCTCAGCAGAACGGACGCTGTTGAAGCGGTCCTGAGAGAAGCGACTGAAGCCCTTGCCCCCGCCCAGATCACCGAACAACTGCTCGCCCACGGACGAAATGACAAGGCAGACCTGGTGTCCGCTGCACTCAGCTATCTGAAGCGGCTCGGGCGAGCCGAGTCCCCAAGCTATGGACGTTGGGTTGTGGCAGGGATGGGACCGGCTCTTCCGTATGTCGGCGACGAACCCGAGGAACCTGGGGTCATCGAGGAACATCCTGACGACGCCCGCCCCTCTGAGGACTTCCTTTCCTACCCGCCGTACTCCACTGGGCACGAAGACGGGGAGCCGTTCTGATGACCTAGAAAGACCCCGTTCTGATGACCTAGAGAGATCGAGGTCTCGGAGGGCTATGGATTGCGGCCCTTCACCCTCCAAGACCTCTCCCTTATGGGGGCGTATCTCAATCGGTAGAGAACCGGATTCTGACTCCGGGAGATAGAGGTTCGAGGCCTCTTGCCCCCACGCTGTGTTACATCCTATTCGGTTTCTGCCCAAGAAGGCTTGACACTTGCCTGTCGCGGTCTGTCCCAATAGGGGCTCTTGCACTTCGGGCACACCCTTGGCGCAGGTTGCCCCTGCTCGCGGGGCAGCCACTCGTGCCCGCAGCGCTCGCAACGCCAGCCCCATACGGTCATCTTCACTCGTGCCATCCCTGCCAGTATGTACCTCTCGCTCATACCTGTCAAGTGTTTCCTTCCGAGGTATCGACGGGGTGTACCTCTTGAATATATACTTAGAGATGCATAGGGAGGTTGGGAGATGGACAGCAGGGAACTCAAGGGCATGCAGATCGCAGCGACGATGCCGCTGCGTAGGGACGCAAGCGGCTGGGTGGTCCCTAGCCAGACCGGTGTCGGCACCTACCGCGTGGCTCCGCACCCGACGACCACTTACAAGGTCGCTCAGGGCATCGTCCCGCCTCCCGAAGGCGTCCAGCCGTGGGCCTGTACCTGCCCCGACTTCGAACTGCGCCGCCTGCCCTGAAAGCATGTCATCGCCGTCGAGTTCGTGATCCGCCGCGAGCACCTTTACCCGGACGGCGCGGTCGTGACCGAGGAAGCCACGAGCCGGATCACCTACACCCAGAACTGGCCCGCCTACAACGCGGCGCAGTGCGCCGAGGGCGACCTGTTCCCGTCGCTGCTCAAGGACCTGTCCGGCACGCTTGAGCGTCCTTACGCAGGCAAGGGCCGTCCGCGCCTGCCACTGTCGGACATCGCCTATGACTGCGTTTCCAAGGCCTACAGCGGCCTGTCCGCTCGCCGGCACGATGGCGAAGTGCGCGACGCCAAGGCCCAGGGGCTGACCGGCAGCGAAGCCTCGTTCAACACAATGCTGCGCCACCTGCGCGACCCCGAGCTAACGCCCCACCTGCAAGCGCTCGTCAGGCTGTCCGCTACCCCGCTCGCTGCCGTGGAGACGACTTTCGCCCCCGATGCCACAGGCTTCTCCACCTGCTCCTATGCCCGCTGGTACGACCACAAGTGGGGCAAGGAGATGAAGTCCCACAAGTACGTCAAGCTGCACGCCATGACGGGTGTCATCACCAACGTCGTGACCGACGCGAGGGTCACGGACTCCAACGTCCACGACAGCAAGCAGTTCGTCCCGTTGCTGGAGGGCACGGCCGCCAACTTCAACGTCCGGACAGTCTGCACCGACAAGGGCTACTCCACCAAGGCCATCGCCCAAGTCGTGGCTGACCGTGGAGCTACGCCCTACGTCCCTTTCCGGGAGATCCCGACCGGTCGGCTGTTCAACCCGAACATGGCGACTCCGCCAGCCAACGCTTCGGCATGGGACCGGATGTACCACCTGTTCGCCTTGCAGCGGGACACGTTCCTGGTCCGCTATCACGTCCGTTCGAACGTGGAGTCCACCTTCTCGATGATCAAGCGGAAGTTCGGCGAAGCCCTCAGGTCCAAGTCCTATGAGGGGCAGGTCAACGAGGTGCTTTGCAAGGTCATCGGCCACAGCATCTGCTGCCTGATCAGCGCCATGTACGAACTGGGCCTTGAGCAACCAACGTTTGGGCAGTCGTTGGCAGGCTAGGCCCATCTTCATAGCGCCTGCCAGGTGCTCTGGTGGTGAACGCCGACCATGGCAGGGAACGAAACGCGGCGCCCCGAGATGTGGTCCACAACTTCAACGCTCGGCGTCTTGGACTGATCCACCTCGTGGTTGATCGGGAAGGTCAGAGTGTTCTGCCTTGTGGTTCTCGGGGTGAGTGTCCAGGGTTCGCTAGGCATGGGAAAGAACGTCAGGATTGGTTCGTTCCCTGGTGCTTCCCAGCGCAAGAGGAACTCGACGCTCGCGTTGCGGTCGGCCTCGTGGTTAGTAGTGCGCAGCTGGAGGCTGTGGCTTGTGGTTTTCCCGTTACTGGCACTTCCTCCAACATCCATGACGGCAATCCTCAAGTCAGGGAATCGGCGTCGCGCATTGGACTGAGAGCCGTTTGAACTGACAGCGAGCGCCAACAGCAATAGCCCTAGGGTGCCTGCAAGGATGCCTACGACGAACCAGCTGTTGCGCCAGCAATCACTAGAACCTCCCTGTGCGCTAGCAATCTGCACCTCGCCAATCCCGATGACGGTCGCGAAGGCACCAATGCTCACGACAAGGCCGCCCATTGCGAGCAGGGTGACGACGTTCCGGTTGCCCAAGAACCTGCGGATGGGGTGACTCTGAGCCATCGCGGCGAGCATAGGCCTCCCTCCTGAGCGGGACTTATGGTGCAGGACGGGCGCCTGCACCATAAGTCGGGTCCCAGCGAGGGTTTTGGTGCAAAGCCGGTCTGTGGGTTCCCGGGACCGGTGTCAATTGCAACGGTTTGGGCGACAGCGCGCGAGGCCTGTGAGGCGAGTTCGTGTCAGCCTTCAAACGAGAGCCCGAGTTCCTCCGCAACGGGACCATCCTGGCCCGCTATCTCCACGAGTCCGTCGAGCACAGGAAGCGTCCTCTGATCGGTGCTCCGATTGGCGCGGGTCTGCGTTCTCGTCCGACGCCGCACGTACCATTGGCGCCGTGGCCGTTCGCAACGACGTTTCCGTGGTCGGCCCGCAGGGCGCCTACGTCGCTTCGCGCTGCCCGGTATGGGCGCAGTGGGACTTGTTGCGCCCGTGCGAGCCGTTGCCCCCGTCCCCGGTAGCTGAGCGCCGGGTAGAGCGCGGCCGGTCGTTTGAAGCAGAGGTCCTCGCCAGGCTCGTGCCCCTGCATCCGACCGCTGTGGTGATGGACGTTGAAGACAGGGAAGAACGGGAGGATGCCACCGTCGCCGCCATGCGGGAGGGTGCCGCAATGGTGCTCGGTGGGCGACTCCCAGGCGACGTTGCTGGGCGGCGGGCGGGAGAGCCAGACGTGCTCGTGCGGGCCGGGGGCTCGCTCGCCTACCGGGCAGTTGACATCAAAGCCCACCGCACGCACGACGAGGCGTTGGCGGGAGTCGAGGCGACGTGGTCAGCTCTCGGCGCCCCGGGCCCCGAAGCTGCTCAGGCACGGGCCGGCCACTGGGCTCACAAGCGACGCGGGGACATGTTGCAGTTGGCGCACTACCAGCGGATGCTCGAGGCTGCGGGGTTCGCAACGCCGGACGGACGCCTTGGGGGGATCATCGGGGTCGAGGAAGAAGTCGTCTGGCACGATCTCGACGCGCCCGTGTGGCTGACACCGTCCTCCACCGGTAAGCAGAAGCGGCGCACGACCATGGAGGTCTACGACTTCGAGTTCGACTTCCGCCTGGACATTGTTGCCGTGGCCTTGGCGCACAAGGCCGACGAGGCCGTGCCCCTGCTGGTGGTGCCGGTCAGGACCTCAGAATGCGAGACCTGCCCGTGGTGGTCCTGGTGCGGCCCGGTCCTGAAGGCTGGAGCCGGCGACGTCAGCCTGTTGCCCCATACGGGATGGAGAGCCTTCCGGGCCCACCGTGATCACGGCGTGGCGGACCTGCGACAGCTTGCCGACCTTGACCATCGCACCGCCACCTTGGTAGCCCACGGCGTAGACCTGCGCCCGCTCTTGGGCGCTGTTGGCCACGAGCCGGACAGCACTCCGGTCGAGGACATCATCGGGTCCCGCAAGAGCGCGCAGCTGGCCCGTCTCCGGGAGGCCGGGGTGGCCACGGTCGGTGACGCCAAGGCCCTGTGCCCCAAGACGGCCTCGTACTGCGACGAGCCCTTCGCCGGCCTAGCCGACCAGGTCGACACCGCCAGGACGGCCCTCGGCCCCGCCGCGGTGTACCGGCGCCGCGGCGTTGAAACAGTCAGCGTGCCGAGAGGCGATATCGAAGTCGACATCGACATGGAGAACGTCGAAGACGGCGTCTACCTCTGGGGTGCCCTTGTCTCTGACCGCTCCGGCGAGAGCCAGGTGCCCGCCGGGTACCGGGCATTCGTCACCTGGGAGCCGCTGCGCCCCGCCCGAGAGGCTGGCCTGTTCGCGGAGCTGTGGAGCTGGCTCCGGGAGCTCAGGTCCTTGGCGACGGCAAGGGGCTTGGCCCTGAAGGCTTACTGCTACAACGCCGTCGCCGAGAACGGCCAGATGCGCCGGCTGGCGGCCGTGCTGGGCCTCAGCGACGAAGTGGAGGTCTTCATCAGCTCGGGGGACTGGGTGGACTTGATGAAGGTCTTCGAGTCCCAGCTGTTGACCGGCTCGTCGGTCGGGCTCAAAAAGGTCGCGCCCTTGAGCGGGTTCGCCTGGGAGGTGGAGGACCCCGGTGGCGACCTGTCGATGGTGCATTACGAGACCGCCGTGGATCCCTCAGCCCCCGCGGCCGCCCAGGAGGCTCATAACTGGCTCCTCACCTACAACCGCAACGACGTCGAGGCGACGGCTGCGCTACGCGACTGGCTCAGTACCAGTGCTTCGCAATGCCCGCCGGTAGAAAGCCTCGGGAACTAGCGCCGGTCCTTGCGAGAGGACTTCACGCGCCCGTCTGACAACGCGCAAGTGGCGAGTGCCGAGCCCCCGGGCGATTACCTTTCGTTCGACGCGTCCTGGCAACGTCTCCCGTTTGACGATCGGCCTACGCGACACCGACGCGTCGTACACCTTGCCGAATTCACCGAGGACGCTGTTACTCGCAAGACCCGCCCGCAATAATGCCCGGTGAGGGTAGCTCAACCGCTACAGTTGCCGGGGTGGCCAAAATGCTTGTCGGGTATGCTCGCTGCTCGACTGACACCCAGGACCTGACCGCACAGCGCGACGCGCTGGTCGCGCTCGGGGTGAAGCCGGAGCGCATCTACGTCGACCACGGGCTGACGGGCACCAACCGCGCCCGGCCCGGGCTCCGGGAAGCACTCGCCGCCTGCCGGGCCGGCGACACGCTCGTCGTCACCAAGCTCGACCGTCTCGCCCGCTCCCTGCCCGACGCACGCGACATCGTCATGGAGCTCACCGAGGCCGGGGTCAAGCTCAACATCGGCGGCTCGGTCCACGACCCAGACGACCCGGTCGGGCGTTTGCTGTTCAACGTCCTTGCGATGATCGCCGAATTCGAGTCCGACTTGGTCAGGATGCGGACCAGGGAGGGCATGGCCGTCGCCAAGGCCAAGGGGCGGCTGCGCGGCAAGCAACCCAAGCTCAAGCCCGCCCAGGAGAAGCACCTCGTCGAGCTCTGGCGGGCCGGACGGCACACCAGCGCCGAACTTGCCGAACTGTTCGGCGTCGCCCGCTCCACCATCTACCGGGCCGTGCAACGCGCCGGCGCGCCCAAGGCCGCTCGAGGTGGGCGTCCAGGTCGCTGACCGTGGGTATTCCAATTGAAGCTGACCCCTGTCATTGGGAACAGTGCCTCCAACCACCTCCGGCCCGGTGCGGCCGTGTAACTGAACGGCCCGACCTCAGGGGAGCTAATCGCTCGGCCACAGCTTCGTCGGTAGCGCTCCTTCTGGTCTAGAACCAGGTCTAGAACTCCCGTTACCTGGCGTCGTCTCAAGTGGTGAGCTGAAGGGGAAAGGCTCCCTTCAGCTGCACCTATGTCGTGTGCAGTCGTCTTGGTAGACCGACGAGGGCCTTCGGCCACTTCTCCCACAATTACCAGCAGTCTGTCAACGGGAGAAAGGGCGTGATTGTGTCCGGTGTTGCCGCGCTGCTGATAGGTGCCTCCTCACAGATAATCAACTTCTTCTTCTCCCAGGGCTTGAACGTGCGCTGATGTCCCTGTTCCCCATACCGATCTCCATCGACCCGACCGACCTTGCCAGCAGTATCGCCGGCGCCGTTGTGAACACACTGATCAACATCGAAGCGGGCCTTGTCAAGGACCTGGTAACAGCGGTCATGGCCGCCGCGGTGGCCACGACCTCACTTGGCTCCGACAGCCAAGGCTGGTTTTCGGGCGTCGCCGGCCGGTTGTTCCCGGTCGAAGAATTCGTTGTCGCGCCGCTCTTGTTCACTGCGACCATCGGGGCCATTTTCCGCCAGGACCTGCACCGCCTGGCAAGGGCCTGGGCTGTCGGGTTGCCGCTTGCGCTGATCGGCGGTTTTGCCGTGGTCAAGCTGACGTACTACGGGCTCGGGGTCACCGACGCCGTCACATCCATGGTCCAATCCCAGGTGGCGCCACACCTGGGCAGTGACTTCGTCGACGCGGTCGCGCTGGTGGTACCCGGCTCAGGCGAGCCGGGGCCGCTGGGTGCCCTGCTCGGACTGGTTGTCATTGCTGGAGGCCTCGCCATTTGGCTGGAGCTCGTCGTGCGCTCTGCGGCGATCGAGCTGGCCGTCTTCTTCATGCCATTGGCTCTGGCCGGCCTGGTGTGGCCAGCCACCGCGCATTGGGCAAAGCGGCTTGTGGAGGTCCTTGTCGCATTGCTGGTTGCCAAGCCGATCATCGTCGGCGCCCTGTGCCTGGGCGACAACGCGATCACCAGCGCCAGCGCCGGCCCCAGCTCGGTGGTGACCGGGGCCGCCATCCTGCTGATGGCGGCGTTCACCCCGTTTGTCCTGTTGAAGCTGGTCCCGATGGCCGAGATCCAGGCCATTGTCCACTTGCAGGGTGTTTCCCGTCAGCCCTTCCACGCCGCGGAACGAGTCGCGCAGCTTGCCATGGCGCATGCTGGCCGCGCCGCCGCTGGCGCCCCGGCTTCGGCCGATGCGGGCAGCGCGACCTACGTCAACTTGTTGGGGCGGATGGGCGGGGCAAGCGGCGGTGGTGCCGGCGATCCCCTGGGGCCGGCACGCAACCCGGATGTCGTCCCGGCTGCCAGCACGCCGGTTAGCACCAATGCCTGAGGCCGCCGGCACTGCCGGCTACCGTTTCGAACCCCTGGCGCGCCGGGGCCTCCTGCTGGGGCTGGGCGCCGGCCAGCTGGCTGTCGTGGTAGCCTGCGTGCTGGTGGCCCTCTGGCTTGTCAAGGCGCTACCTGGCCTGGGCGGCTTCGCGGCAGCCAGCGCAAGCCTCGCCGGTGCTGGCGCACTATGCCGGCCGGTGGCCGGGCGTCCCCCGCTGGGGTGGTTGGGCGTGGCCGCCTCCTTCGCGTTGCGGCGGCGGGCCGAGACCATGGCACCGCCGGGCTCAGCCCCCATACCGCAGCCCCTGCGCCTCCCGGCCGGGACTTTCGCCCCCGGCACTCATCTGACGGAATTGCCGGCGGCAGCCGGTCAGGGCCCGATCGGTGTGGTGCTGGACGAGCGGTCAGGGACGGCGGCGGCGCTGCTGCGGGCACGGGGCAGTTCGTTCTGCCTCCTCGACGGTACGGACCAGGCGCGGAAGCTCGCGGCCTGGGCCGCGGTATTGGAGTCGGTGTCCAGCCACCGCAGCTCGTTGGCCCGCCTCCAGTGGTGCCAGCGAGCAGTGCCAGCTGACAGTGACCCCCTGCTGTCGCACCTGAGGCGGGCGGGCGACCCCACCAGCCCGGGCTACCGGGGCCATGTATCCCTCCTGGAGGCCGCCGGGCAGAAATCCTGGCGCCACGAGACCTTGCTCGTCGTCGTCGTGCGGGTTTCGAGGCGCCGGGGCTGCCTCAGCAAGCAGGGAGCTGAGGCCCTGCGCAATGAGGTGCGAGCACTGCGCGCTCAGATGCACAACGTGGGTATCGCCTGTGACGGGCTGCTCGATGCCCGGGGTGCGGCCGCCGCCCTTGGCTCCTTCCTCGTGCCGGGGCTCGACCGCCACCCCGGTGCTCACCCCCTGCCTCTGGCAGTCAGGGAGAATTGGGCCGAAGTCCGGGTCGACGGCCACTTCCACAGGACCTATTGGGTGGCGGAATGGCCTCGTAGCCGTGTCGGGCCCGATTTTCTCAGCCCCCTGCTTGTCGGCAGCGGTCGACGGTCGTTCTCGGTCGTCATGGCGCCCATACCGCCGGAGCGAGCGGTGCGGGACGCCGAGTCGTCCCGGACGGCCCAGGTTGCCGATGCCCAGTTGCGGGCGCAGGGCGGTTTCCTGGAGACGGCCCAGCAGCGCAGGCAAGCCGAGGCCATCCAAGGGCGTGAAGCGGAGCTGGCCGACGGCCGGGGCGCCTTCGAGCTCGCCGGCTATGTCACCGTCTCTGCCGCCGACCTGTGCGGGCTGGAACAAGCGTGCTCCGAACTCGAGCGTGCCGCCGGGGCGGCCAAGTTGTGCCTGCGCCCCTTGTTCGGCCAGCAGCGGGAGGCACTCGTGTGGGCTCTCCCCTTCGGGAGGGGATTGTGAGTGCCTTGCAGGGGATTGTGAGTGCCAGTGAGCAGTTGGCGGCCGGCGTTCCCGGCCCCGGGAAGCCTGCCTACACGGCGGGCTCGAAGGCGAAGGCGCGGGAAGGGTTGTCGACGAAGATCTGATAGGAGAGCTCCGCGCCGAGTTCCCGCTCCAGGCGCGGCTTGAAACGGGCAAAGACGTAGTCCAAGCCCGGTCCGCCGCCATAGGCCCGCACCATCGAGCGCCGGCCAGTGTCCCCGCCCAGGAGGAGTTGCCTGGAGAACCCCCGAGCGGCGAGGTCTGCGATGAGTGCCAGCACGGTCGAGTCCGGCCAGTACTTAGCGCGGCCCGGGCCGTCAAGCTGCAGCCAGGCACCTTTGGCGCCGGTCTCGGCGTGTTCGACGGGGTCCGGGTTACGGTCCAGGTGGGCAAGCACCACCGACATGGGCGTAACCCCGAGGGCCCGCAGGTGGTCGACTATGCCCGCGCCCATGGTGCCGTGCTCCGTGTGGACGCAGATGGGAGCCCCGGTGCGGTGATGGGCTTCGGCAGCAGCGGCGAAAACGATCTTCTCGAACGGTTGCAAGCGATGGTAACTGGCACCGATCTTGATGACACCCGAACGCACGACCTCGCCGGTGAGATCGGTGACGAACCGGTCCGCCAGCGCCTGTGGCGTCGTTGAACGCAGGGGGTGATCAGCCCCGTAATGGGCGTCGCGGTGCACGCCGGTTGCCGCCACGATGTTCAGGCCTGTCGCTTCGGAAACCCGGAGCAACCCCTCCGGGTTGCGACCGAGCCCGATCGGCGTCCAGTCGACAAGCGCCTTGGCCCCGGCGGCAACCAGCGTCAGTGCCTCTTCGACGGCCCGCCCGACGTCGGCGAAATCATCGCCCGGCTGAAGCGGGGTTGTCAGGAACAGGTGCTCATGTGCATCAGTTGCCCCCAGCTCACCCGGGGCCACGTCGCCCCGGACAGTACGTACGACCCGTGTCACAGCGGCCTGCCAGCCTGGCCGGTCATCCAAATCTTCATGGGACCTCGGTTCAGCGAATGGCCTCTGCCCGAATGAAGGGCTTGCCGTCAACGGCCCCAGTCTGGCATGCTCATGTGTAGATGTCTATACATATTGACAACCTGAGGGCTGTCCTGGACCGCTCAGGGCCGGTCCCGCTGTATTACCAGCTGAAACAGTGGCTGGCCAACCGGATCCTCTCGGGCGAGTTCCCGCCCGGCACTCAATTGCCCGACGAGCTGGACATCTGCGAGCGCCTCGGGATCAGCCGGGGGGTCGTCCGGCAAGCTCTGACGGAGCTGAGCTATGAGGGCCTGGTCAATCGCCAGCGGGGGCGTGGCACGTTCGTCTCCACTCCCAAGACAGCCGAGGGCTTGATCAGCGGGTTGCGGGGCCTTGCCGACGATGCCGCGCTCCGCCGCCAGGTGGTCGACAGCAGGGTCCTCCTGTTGCATGAGACGCCCGCCAGCGAGTCGGTGGCCAAGCAGTTGAACCTCAAACGAGGTGAGCCGGTGGTGGAACTCGAAAGGGTACGTTCCGTTGACCGTGAGCCTCACGTGCTGGTGGTGACCTATTTGCCGGTTGTCTTGGTCCCAGGGCTGGCGAGCCGTGACCTTGAAGGCCCCAGGTCGCTGTACCGGATCTTGAGAGAGGAGTACGAGCTGCCGATCGTGTCCTGCACACGCCGGGTGGAAGCAACTGTCGCAGGGGCGCGCGAGGCCCGCTTGCTCGGGATCAAGAGGCGTGCCCCGCTCCTTGCCCTTCGCAGTACCGGCTACACGACCGGCAACCGGCCGCTGGATTACTTCTTTGCTTTGCACCGGGGCGACCGGACCGCCTTCGAAGTCGAGTTGTCGGGCCCGGTCGGACCTGCCTCACGTTTCGCGCAGGTGCCCGCCAGCACGCTGGGTGCCCTGTTGTGAGCGGCCCACTGGTTGCCGGAGTCGACGTGGGCAGCCAAAGTGCCAAAGCGGGGCTGTTCAACTTGAGTGGCGAGTGCCTGGCCGAGGCGTCGCTCGAGGTCCCGGTGCACCGCAGGGCTGCCGGCGAGGTGGAACAGGAGCCGGAGGACTTCTACGATGCCGCGGCGGCCACAATCGCCGCCTGCGTTGCCCAGTCGGGATGCGACCCAGCCGACGTCGCCGCCGTCGGCATCGCCGGGCAGATGGCGGGGATCCTCGGGGTCGACGCGCAAGGCCGTGCCACAACGCCGTACGATTCGTGGCTCGACTCTCGCTGCCTGCCCGAAGTAGGGGAGATCGACCGACGGCTGGGCGACAAGGTGGTCGAAGTCACAGGCTGCCCTCCTATGGTTGCCCACGCCCCGAAAATCCTCTGGTGGCGTCATACGCACCCGGACGTGTACGCCCGCACGGACAAGTTCCTTGTGCCGAGCGCTTTTGTGGCCGGCAGGCTCTGTGACCTGCATGCCGCGGGATCGTTCATCGACTGGACCCACCTCCACTTCAGCGGCTTGGCCGACGCTGCGAAGGGCAGCTGGTCCCCGGAGTTGGCCGCGGGAGCAGGCCTCGAACTGGCACGTTTGCCGCGGATCGTCGCGCCGACCGAGCAGGTCGGCACGATCAGCGCCGCCGCCGCCCGTGATTGCGGCCTGCGCTCGGGGACACCGGTGGCGGCTGGTCTCGGCGACACCGCTGCCGGAGCCCTTGGCGCCGGCGTCGTCCTGCCCGGCCAGCTGCTCGACACGGCGGGGACCGCCTCCGTCCTGGCGATTTCGACCAACGCGTTCCGCCCCGACCCCTCCCGTACGCTCGTGTTGATGCGGGGCGCGGTCCCCGGGCAGTGGGTCTCGCTGTCCTACCTTGCCGGAGGAGACCTGCTCAACTGGCTCCCCCGGGTGTTGGGCCAGCCACCGCTGGATCTCCTCATCGAGGAAGCCGCATCCGCCCCTGCCGGCCGGCTGCTGTTTGTGCCCCACTTGGGCGGCCGCATACTCCCGGCCACGCCCCAGGCGCGGGGCGCATGGGTCGGCCTCGACCTCACCCAGGAGCGAGGTGACCTCACCCGCGCTGTGCTCGAGAGCATCGCCTTCGAGTACGCCGGCTTCCTGGACAGGGCCCTTGCCCTCTATCCCGACATTGTCCCGGGCGACGTGCGCGTGATCGGTGGCGGCCGCGACGATGTGCTCTGGAACACGATCAAGGCATCGGTCCTCGGGTTGCCATACCTGCGCCTACGCCACCAGAGTTTCAGTTGTTGGGGGGTTGCCCTGGTTGCCGCCGCCGCCGTTGGCGCAGTGGACGACCTCGCGGCCGCAGCTCTGGCCGCCAGTGCCGTTAGCGAACGCGCCGAGCCGGATCCCAGCCTTGGGGCCGTCTATTCGGAACGAAAACGCGACTACCGCTGCGTGGTCGACCTACTGGTGCGCCGTGACGAGCCGCTGCGCCGTGACGAGGAGGTGCGTGCGTGACGGTCCCCTGTCCGCTGGCCGTTGTGGGTGCCGGCCGTGCCGGCATGGTGCACGCCCACAACGCCGCACACTGGGTGTCGGCTGCCACGCTCGCCTGCGTGGTGGATGTAGACGAGGCGGCCAGGGAAAAGGCTGCCCTTGCCTTCGGGGTGCCGACGTTTGCAAGCCTGGGACAGGCCCTGGCGAACGCCAGCTTCGAAGGTGTCGTGATAGCCGGCCCCACTTTCGCCCACGCCGAGGTCGCCGTGCAGGCCGCTGGTGCAGGCAAGCACGTTTTCTGCGAGAAGCCCATGGCGCTCACTGTCCAGGAGTGCGACGAAATGACTCTCGCTGCCTCCAAGGCAGGGGTCGTCCTCCAAGTCGGTTTCGTGCGTCACTTCCAGCCGGAGTTCGTAGAGGCCAAGCGCAGGATTGACGCTGGCGCGATCGGCCGGCCCATGGTGGTGAAATCTCTTACCCGTGGGCCCGGCCTCCCCCCGCAGTGGGCGCACGACCTACGCCGTTCCAACGGGATGCTCGCCGAGGTCAATAGTCACGACTTCGACTGTGCACGCTGGCTTGCCGGCTCGGATATCGAGCGGGTCTACGCCGAGACAGCCGATTTTAAAGGGGGAGAGCGGGGCGTTGCCGTCGCGGATTTCTACGACAACGCGGTGGTGACGCTTCGTTTTGCCAGCGGTGCACTGGGGACTGTCGACGGGACCTGCCCGGCTGATTACGGCTACGACGCCCGTGCGGAGGTGCTGGGGACCGAGGGCCTTCTCGTGGTGGGCCAGAACCAGGCCATTTCGTTGCTCGAGATCCGCGCCCGCGGTACGGGCGACGTGCCCACCTACGCTTCCTGGCCGCAGCGTTTCGCGGACGGTTATCGCGGGGAGCTTGCCAGCTTCGTCGAAGCCGCGCGCACAGGGTCTGGTCCGGTTGTGGGCGCCGCAGACGGGCGGGCGGCCGTGGCCGCGGTGCGAGCGGCCAACCTCTCGTGGCTGGAGGGCCGGCCAGTGCTCGTCGCCGGCGAGGGGATGCTCTGATGAAGGCGCTCGCCTACCACGGCCCGGGCGTGCTCGAGCTGGAGGACCGGCCCCAGCCTCACGCGCAGGACGGGGAGGTCGTGATCCATGTCGACGCCTGCTCGATCTGTGGCACCGACCTGCGGATCGCTGCCGGAGCTCACCGGTACTATGCCGACGCCTTCGGGCGGGTTCCCGGCCACGAGATCGCCGGGACCGTGATTGAGGTCGGCGAGGGCGTTGATGCCAGGGTCGGCGACAGCGTGTTCGTGGCGCCGAACTACGGCTGCGGGCGATGCCGCGCTTGCCGCCAGAACCTGGTCAATCTCTGTGAGAGCTTCCGCGCCATAGGGATCACCGAGGACGGGGGGTTCGCCGAGTACCTGCTCCTGAACCGGGAGCTCGTCGCCCAGGGCAACCTGATGGCCGTCGGTGCGGGGTCGAGCCCGGGCGCCGTAGCCCTGGCGGAGCCTCTGGCCTGCGCCCTGCGCGGTTCACTTGCCTGCCGCATCGCGGAGGGAGACGTCGTGCTGGTGTACGGCGCCGGCCCGATCGGCCTCCTCCACGTCAGGTTGGCCAAGCTGGCCGGGGCGTCGATTGTGGTTGTCTGCGAACCCAACGTGCAGCGGCGCGGGCGTGCCCTCGAGTGGGGCGCCACGTCAACCCACGCTGGGGAGTTCGATGAGCTGCGGGCCGCCCTGGGCGATGGGGGCGCGGACGCCGTCGTGGTGGCTGCGCCTGTGGCAGCGGCGCAACGTCAAGCCCTGGAGCTCGCGGGGACGGGAGGTCGTGTCAATTTCTTCGCCGGCCTGCCCCGGGGTGGCCCGGGCGTCGAGATCGACACGAACCTGGTCCATTACAAGGAGCTTGTCGTTACCGGGACGACGGCGAGCACGAATGAATCCTGCCGGGCGGCCCTCGACCTCATAGCCGACGGCCGGGTGGGGACCGCTGCCTTAATCGACATGCGACTGGGCCTGAGCTCAGCTCATGAGGCGTTCGAGCTTGCCGGCTCGGGCCGGGCCTTGAAAGTGGTGATCGAACCCTGACGTCAATGCCCATGACCCCGTTCGCCCTGATGCTCGACTTCGGCTCCGGAGCGCTCGAACCACATACCTCGCGCACCGAGCGGCGCCTGTCCGACCTCCGCGGGGCGTTCCTGAATGGCCTGGCCCTGGAAGCGCTCGTGCAGGACGGCGACCCAATCGTCTACGAGGTGCTCCAGTATGACGTCCCCGAGGAAACGGGCCAGCTCATCTGCTGCACCACAGTCGTCCACCCGGGAACGGTCGCCGACGAGTACTTCATGACCAAGGGCCACTACCACGCGGTCCGCGGCACAGCGGAGGTGTACCTGGGGCTCAAAGGCCAGGGCTACCTGCTCCTCATGACCGAAAAGGGGGACAGTTCGGCGGTGTTGATGAGCCCGGGCACGGTGGCCTACGTGCCGCCCTACTGGGCCCACCGCACCGTGAACACCGGTGAAGAGCCCTTTGTCTTCTTCGCCGTCTACCCGGGCCAAGCCGGTCACGACTACGGCACGATCGAGAGGACCGGTTTCGCGCGGCGGGTGTTGCGCAGCACGGCGGGACCGGTCCTGGCGTGAGCAGTGTTGGCCACGCTCGCCAGGCCGGACGGCCACCCGGCGATTGCCTGGTGGTGGTGACGCCGCGCTCGTTCGGCGTGGACGACCCGGGCTTACGGCGCGAACTCGAACAAGCGGTGGCTGAGGTGCGGTACCGGCCGGGGCCACTTGGATCAAATGAGCTTGCCGAGGCTGTTGCCGGTGCCGACGCGCTGCTCGCCGGCCTCGACGAGGTGAGCGCCCAGGTCTTTGCCGCCGCTCCCCGCCTTCGGGTGGTCGCTCGCTACGGCGTGGGGACCGACCGGGTGGACCTCGCCGCCGCCGCTCGTTGCGGTGTCACCGTGACGACGACCCCCGGGGCCAATGCCAATGCCGTCGCCGAGCTAACCATGGCCCTGCTGTTCGCCCTGGCCCGCCCACTAGTGTCTGGGCGGGACAGGGTGCGTGCCGGGGAATGGCCGGCGCTGCACGGCATGGAACTCGCCGGCAAGACCCTGGGCCTGGTCGGCCTGGGCCGGATCGGTTCCCTGGTGGCCCGAAAGGCGGCGGCGCTGGGTATGCGGGTGCTGGCCCACGACCCCAACGTGGTCGCCAGCGACCTGGCCGCGATGGTCGACCTCGACGTGCTCGGCGCCGAGTGCGATTTCGTTTCGTTGCACGCCCCGCTGACGACTGAGACCCGGGGCATGGTCGGCAAGCGGTTCCTCGGCAACCTCAAGCCGGGGACGGCGTTGGTGAACACGGCGCGCGGCCAGCTCATCGACGAGAGTGCCCTGCTGTGGGCACTCGAGGAAGGGCACCTGCGGGCGGCCGCCCTCGACGTCCTGGCCCAGGAGCCCCCCTCGCCGGGCCACCCACTGCTCGGGCGGGACGACGTGGTCGTGACTCCCCATATCGGCCCGCACACAGCCGAGGCGACCGCGGCGATGGGACGTATGGCGCTGGACGAGCTGCTCGCCGTGCTCTCCGGTCGCGCCCCGAGGTTCGTGGTAACGGTGCCCGCGGGGCTGGCAAATCCGCGGCGCGAACAGGAGAAGCGCACAGATCCGCTGTTCGAACGGGTGGAGAAGGAGGCATGAAGCGATGGGACAGGATGCTCGACCCCGAAGCGCAGAGATGAGCGCCGCTACGACCTCCGCAGGACCAAAGCGGTTCAGTTTCGTCGGCGTGACCACCACCAAGTCGGCGATCATGCGAGTGTTCCCGGCCTGGGCCGAGCACCTCGGACTTGGCGACGTGGTCATGGCCGGCCATGACCTCCCGGTGCACGCCAAGCCGGAGTGCTACCGGGAAGTGGTGGCGGCGATCAAGGCGGGATCCTGCGAAATCGGCGGCCTGGTGACAACGCACAAGATCGATCTCTTCGACGCCTGCCGGGACATGTTCGATTTCATCGACCCGCACGCGGAGCGCTGCGGGGAGGTCTCGTGCTTATCCAAGCGCGACGGCCTGTTCCGGGCCCACGCCAAGGACCCCATTTCTGCGGGCCGCTCGGCCGACGAGTTCATCACCCAGGGCTACTGGGGGGACACGGGTGCCGAGGCACTCCTGTTCGGCGCTGGGGGGGCCAATCTCGCCATCAGCCTGTACCTCATGACGGGCCGGCCGCCCGGGGACCGGCCTCGGCGGGTCGTCGTGGTAAACCGGAGCGCGGCACGGCTGGAGTCGATGCGCGCGGTGCACAATCTCCTGGGGGCCGATGTCAGGGTCGAGTACGTGCACAGCGCCGACTCGGGGCACAACGACCGCTTACTCGCTGAGGTACCTCCCGGGTCACTCGTCGTGAACGGCACCGGGATGGGCAAGGACAGTCCCGGGAGCCCTATAACCGACGCGGGCGTTTTCCCTGAGCGAGCGCTCGTGTGGGAGCTCAATTACCGCGGCGAGCTTGATTTCCTGCACCAGGCAGAACGCCAGAAGCCGGCCCGGGGCCTGCTGGTAGAGGACGGGTGGCGCTATTTCGTGCACGGCTGGACATGTGCTATCGAAGAGGTTTTCGATGTCGAGATGAGCCCGCAGGTCGTCGACCAGCTCTCGGGGATCGCGCTGAGGGCGCGTTAATGAACCGTGACAAACCCAAAAGAGTGACGAACCCAAGAGAGTGACATAGGAGGACCATCATGAACATTGGGCTCGACAGTTATTGCTTCCACCGCTACTTCGGCGAGATCTACGAGGGACTGCAGACGGACCCGGGGACTCGCTGGCGGATGGAGGGCGAGTTCTTGGACTTCGCGCTGGAGCAGGATGTCGGTGAGATCGCCCTGGAAGCTTGCTTTTTCGACATGCGCATTGTCGCCGCGAGCATGAACTACGCCAAGGCGCCGCGGGAGGAGCTGATCGGGCGGGTCATCCCGATGCTCCGGGAGGCGGCACGGGCGGCCGAGGACCAGGGAGTGATGCTGGCCACGGAGAACCATATCGATTTCACTTCCCGAGAGCTGCTGCGGATCATCGAAACGGTCGGCTCTGACCACCTTCGCGTCAATTTCGACACTGGCAACTGCCTTCGGCTGTTCGAGGACCCGGTCGGTGCGGCCGCACGCCTTGCCCCGTACACCATCTCCACCCACACCAAGGACATCGCGACACGCCGCAAGGGGGGCAGCCCGTCCGAGAACTTCACCTGGTGGCCGGCCTGCCCGGCCGGCGAGGGGGTCATAGACATGCCCGGCGCGGTAAAGGCGCTGAAAGACGGCGGTTTCGACGGCTCGCTGGCCCTCGAGGTAGATCTCATCGGCGAGCAGTGGGCATCGTTGCCCGAAGAAGAGATCGTCACCCGCAGCCTGGACTACCTGCGCTCCCTGCTCACGGTGTGAGGCGGCGACCATGGCATTGACGCCTACCCCGCGTGACGAACGCCGCCCGGTCGGTTTCGGGCTCCTCGGCTACGGGTTCATGGGCAAGGCCCATTCGAACGCCCTGCGCACTCTCCCCTACATCTTCTGGCCCTCGCAGGCCCGCCCGGAGCTCGTGGCCATCGCGGGCCGCTCCGAAAACGGCGTGCGGGAAGCGGCGGCCCGGTACGGCTTCGGTGCTTACACAACGGACTGGCGCGACCTGGTGGGGGATGAGCGCGTCGACGTGTTCGACAACGTGGCTTCTGACCCCGCTCACCTCGAGCCGACGTTGGCCGCCATCCATGCCGGGAAGCACGTCGTGTGCGAGAAGCCGCTCGCTTCGAACGCCACCGATGCGCTCCGTCTCTACGAGGCGGCCGCCCGGGCCGGTGTCAAGCACCTGGTGTGCTTCAACTACCGGTTCTTCCCTGCGGTACGCCTTGCTTGGGAGCTGGTCCACGACGGTGAGATCGGCCATCTGCACCAGGCCCGCTTTCGTTATTCCCAGGAGTGGCGCACCGACCCGGCGGCTTCCCTGGGTACGCCTGCGGGGGTGCTCGCCATCGTCGGTTGTCACGCAGTGGACCAGGCGCGCTTTCTTTGCGGGGAGATCGCATCGGTGCAGGCGCTGGTGTCGAGCCCCGTCACTACACCGGCACGGTTGGCCCAAGGCCAGCCGGTCGACCAGGACGACGTGATCGCTGTGCTCGCCCAGATGGAGAGCGGCCTCGTGGCCACCATTGACGCCTCGTTGGTCTCGCCGGGCCGGCGCAACCACCTGGCCTGGGAACTGAACGGTTCCAAGGGCAGCCTGGCCTGGGACCTGGAGAACCCCAACGCGCTTCGTGTTTACCGCCACGACAGCGGCAAGACCGGCGGTTTTGCGGAGGTGATCGTGTGCGAGGCGACCCACCCCCTTGCCGCTGCCTGGTGGCCGTCGGGCCACGTGCTGGGCTGGGAGCACGGCCACGTCAACATGCTGGCGCACTTCGTAAAAGCCGTTGCGGAGAACACGCCGGTCGAGCCCTACGGTGCCACCTTCTTTGACGGGCTGCGGGCTGCCCAGGTGGCTGAGGCAGTGGTAGAGGCGACTTCCACCGGGCGGCGTGTCGCGGTGGCCAGAGCGCCTGGGGCACAGGGGTAGGGCGGGGTGGGCGCCCGGTCATGGGCAGGTCGCTCACCTGGCGGGCCAGCATGATGCCCCAGGCTTACCCGTCAGGCGGGGACGAGGTCAGGCATGCCGGCCGGGCTACCTTTGGGCAGCCAACGGCGAAGGCAGGGCGACGCAAAGAGCTCGTCGGTTGCCATGGTCGCGGCGCCCCGCAAGCCAGCCTCGTCACCCAGGGAGGAGAAAGCGATGCGAAGGTCGCGAGTAGCCAGCGGCAGGGACCGGCGGGGTTCACATCGTTGTCGATCCAGGCCGGGAGCCGGCAGTGCTCGGCCAGGTAGCTACGGATCAGGTAGGTGTTCCAGCCAGGGACGCCATCGCTTTCTTGCAGCGGTCACTCACCTAGCGAGCCTCAGTGCTCGCAAGCACAGAAAGGACGCCGACTATGAAGGCCCGCCTGCTGCCCCTCTATTTCCGATCGGCTGAGGAGCCCGACTTCGTCGAACATCTCCGGGTGCTGCGCCACTTGCTGGCCGATCAGGCGGAGCTGCTCGGCCCTCTCGCGCTCGGCGCGACTCTGCCGGAAGCCGACGCGGTGGTGTTACCGCAACTGGTCGGCGACGCCTATCGCCGGGTCGGGGAGCTCCGGGCCATTGGAGCCCCAATCATGGTGCTTACTTCGGACTTCGCCACGATGGCGATGTGGGACTGGGAGATAATCAGCTACCTGAGGTCCGAAGGTGTGGCGGTGATGGCGCCGTACACTCTGGCCGACGCGATTACCGCCTGCCGGGCGATGACCGCCAAGGCAGAACTGCGCCAGGGCAAGTTCCTGGTCTACCAGGACCGCCCCGGCGAGGGCGGGTACCAGCCCTCCATCTTCAAGCGCTTCTATTGGTGGGAGGACGAATGTTCTGAACGGATCCAAGAGCGTTTTGGCCTCCGTGTCGTGAAGAAGAGTTTTCGGGAGTTGGGGGCAAGGGCGAAGACGGTCCCTGACGACAGAGCCCGACAGGACTGGGAGCGGTTCCGCAGCGACGTGCCGCTCGCAGGAGTGAGCGACCGGGCCGTGCTCAGCGCTGTGAAGCTCTACTTGGCCGTCTGCGACGACCTCGATAACGAGGGTGGGGCCCTGGCCGTAGGCATCAACTGCCTGAACGAGTCAGCCTTCTCGGACACCACGCCGTGCCTGGCATGGGACCGGCTTTACACCGAACGCGACCTGATCTGGGGCTGCGAGGGCGACACCGTTTCCATGCTCACCAAGTTCATCCTTAACCGTTCGTTGAGGACGCCGATCATGATGACCAACCTGTACCCGTTCCTGATGGGTCAGGCGGCCTTGCAGCACGAGCGGATCCCGGCGTTCCCCGAAGTCGACAACCCGGGGAACTACATCCTCGCCGCCCACTGCGGGTACCTCGGCGTGCTGCCCAAGCCCATGGCAAAGGAGTGGGCCCTGCGGCCCAAGGTGTTGGCCATTGTTGACGACAACGCCACCGCCATCGACGCCCGGTTACCGGTCGGGGATCTCACCTTGTCCAAACTTGGGCCCCGCCTCGACACGCTGTATGTGGCAGAAGGGGAGCTCACGGGTTACGCCGGTTACCCGGGTTCGGACTGCCTCAACGGCGCTGTGGTCCGGGTCCCCGATGGTCATGCTCTGATGGAGCGGCTGCCGTCGCACCACTCGCTTCTTGTGGTAGGTCATCACCGCGCCGGGCTCGATCTTGTGGGCCGAGTTCTTGGTCTCGAGGTCGACCGGTTGGGTACCTGATCACCGGCGCCGAGCGCCACGCCACCACGCCAATCATGCAACAAGGCGAATCATGCAACAAGCCCGATTATGTGACAAGCCCGATTATGTGACAAGCCCAATTATGGAAAGAGGTAACAACATGCGCCGGCTCATTATTCGCTCTCCCGGAGTGGCCGAGCTTGTCGGAACGGAGCTGCCTACGCCCGGCCCCGGCGAGGTCCGCGTGCTGAGCCGGGTCGTCGGCATCTGCGGGAGCGACGTCCACGCACTGGCTGGCGAGCACCCCTTCATTGACCTCCCCTGTTCACCGGGCCATGAGGTGACGGGGGTCGTCGATGCGCTCGGACCGGGCGTGAGCGGACCGGGCGTTGGGACCAGGGTCCTGCTCGAGCCCAACCTCGTGTGCGGGCAGTGCACCTATTGCACGTCCGGGCGTTACAACCTCTGCGAGGACCTGCGGGTCGTAGGTTGCCAGACTGCTGGAGCAATGGCTGACGCCTTCGTAGCGCCGGCGACCCGTTTCCACGTCGTGCCCGACGCAATGTCGGATGCCGAGGCTGCTCTGGTGGAGCCGATGTCCACTGCCACCCACGCCATCAGGACGGCTGGTGAACTGAGCGGCCGCCGTATTGCCGTCCTGGGGGGTGGTTCGATCGGGTTGCTGACTCTCTTGGCCGCGAGCCGCGCCGGTGCCGCGACCATTGCGGTCACTGAGCTCAGGGCACCCAAGCGGGAGCTGGCGTTGCGTTTGGGAGCCGATATCGCCCTCGACCCGACCGCCGATGACGTCGTCGCCGCAGTGAGGAAGGCGTTTGGGGGCCGGGCTGATGTCGTGTTCGATTGTGTGTCGAGCCAGGGTTCCATCACCCAGGCGATAGCGCTGGCCGAGAAGGGCGGAACGGTGATTGTCGTCGGTATCGCCACTCACGACGTCAGCATCCCGCTGGCGATCGTGCAGGACCGTGAGATCCGCCTCGAGGGGAGCGCGATGTACACCCGTCAGGATGTCCGCCGCGCGATGGAACTGGTGGGTGAGGAGTCCTTCCCGACCCGGGAACTGGTGACCGCGACGCTGCCCCTGGATGACGCTGTGCACGCCTTCAGGCTCGCCTCGGCCGGTGATCAGGTGAAGGTCCAGTTGGTCGTCGCGGCTGGGGCACCGTGAACGGTCGGTCCCGCGCGCGGGACCTCGTGGTCGCGAGGCTGGTCAAGCTGGTGGGCCATCATCTGGTTGAGCAGCCCCTGTCGACGGTGAGTAGGCAGTACGGCGACGGCCGTCACCCCGCGGGCCCCGACCGTTGGCAAGGGTTGTCCCGAGGCCGCAGGCAAGGTGAGCTCACGTACAACGCCGACCGGGCCCTCGGTCTGCCCGCTCGCCCCGAACGAACTGTCACGCGCTGGCGTACCGCCCCACCGCGGCACCTGCGCGAACTATGCCAGGGTGCGGCGGAGGACGGCGGCGAAGTCCCTGGGGTCGCTGGCGAAACCACCGTGACCCCCGGGGAAGTCGACCAGCGGCGTGCCGAGGCGTTCGGCAAGCGCGACAGCCGTGCGCTGCGCAAACTGGCCCTTGGAGGTCGTCCCCCCGGCGGCCATGACCCGGGCCGGCCCGACCTGCAGGGTAGGGAAGTCCGGCTGGTAGAGCACGATCGGTAAAAGGCTGTGACCGAAGAAACGCTCGCTCGTCGCTGCCGCCTCGGGCGACGGCGGCTGTGGCGCGGCCTCCTCGCCCTGGGGGCGCATGTTCATGCCGGTAAAGGCTGAGAACCTCTGCCACGCGGCGCCGGTGCCGCCATCGCGGTAGGTGTCGTAGATGACCTGCATCCCAGCGCGTGCCTCGTCTGCGTCCGGCAGGAGCAGGGCGAGCGGGGGCTCGTGGGCGACGAGGCTTTTCACGTGGCCGGGGTAGCGGCCGGCCAGCGCGAGCCCCGTCACCGCGCCGCCGCTGCTGCCGAACACCTGCGCGGGTCCGTCGCCTACCGCCTCCAGCACCCGGCGTACGTCGTCGGCCATCAGGTCGGGCTCGGCGTCCTGGCCGGGGTCGTCGATCGTGCTACGGGCAAAGCCCCGGGGGTCGTAGGTCACAACGGTAAAGTCCTCGGCGAGCAGTTGAGCGACGGCGGCAAACCCCGAAGAGCCCATAGGGTGGCCCACCAGCATGAGCGCAGGGCCTGAGCCTCGCACCTCGTAGTACAGGCACGCGCCCGGGACATCCAGCGAGTGACCCGCAGGCGACGACACTTTCACACCACTCCTCGATGGTCCGGGGACGGGACCGTCAGCTCATCATGCCATTGCTCGAGGACAGTTCCGATCGGCAAACGTCCGTTCATGTGCTGAGCTTGTCGGTACCCGCAAGGGCCACCGACATCGGCGGTGCGCGAATATACTGGGTACACATGTAATAGCATCAAAGGCATGATTAGCTATGGGATACCGAGCCGGACGCCCCGGGGAGTGCTCGGCCTGCCCGGCCTGGGGGAGAGGGCCGGTCTACCAACCGGTCTGGCGGGGGGGCAGCAGGGATGAGCCGCAGCAGAGGGACGCCGCCGCCGCACAGGGCGACAACCGTGGAGCTTCGGGCCCTGTACCCCTTCGTGGTGCCCGACGACCTCGGGGTCGACGGGTGCTACATCGGCCGGGAGGCGTCCGGGGGCTTGTTCTGCTTCGATCCCTGGGAGTGTTACGCGAAGGGCAAACTGACCAGCCCGAACATGGTCGTCTTCGGCCAGATAGGCCGGGGCAAGTCCGCTTTCGTCAAGTCGTTTGTCTGGCGCCAGCGTTGCTTTGGGCGCCAGTGCTGGGTGCTCGACCCCAAAGGCGAGTACGGCGCCCTCGCTGTCGCCGGCGGCGGCACGCCACTTCGGCTCGGCCCTGGTCTGGGCGTGCGGCTCAACCCCTTCGACGTTGCGGCAACGGATCCAGCAAGCCCGGCGGCCAAGTCGTGTGAAGGCTTAGTGACCGGCTCGTCAAGGGGGTTCCCGGCAGGCCCGTCGCCGCGCCCTCTCGTCCACCAGCGCCGCGCCGAGCTCCTGGCCGCGCTCCTGTCGAGTTCCCTCGGGCGGCCATTGTTACCCCAGGAGCGGGCTGCGGCCGACGTGGCGCTGGCCGCTGCCGAAGGGCGTATGACCGTCCCCACGCTCCCCGCCGTCGCTCAGGCGATGCTCGACCCGGACGAGGCTCAGGCTGGCGCTCTCGGGACCGATGCCCACGGCCTCCGCCAGGACGGTCGCCAGGCAGCGCTCGAACTGTGCAGGCTGGTGCACGGCGATCTGGCCGGGATGTTCGACGGCGAAACGTCGGCGGGCACGGACATGGGGGCGGGCATTGTCGTGCTCGACCTCTCCCGTCTCTACGCTTCTCCTGCTCTGGGGATCCTCATGGTGTGCGCCCTTTCCTGGCTCCAGGGCGCACTGGCCACAGGACCGGTCACAAAGCGCCTCGTCGTGTTGGACGAGGCGTGGGCGGTCCTGTCGCACCTGGCCACGGCGCGCTGGCTCCAAGCCACTTTCAAGCTGTCACGGGCGTACGGAGTGGCCAACATCGCCGTCGTGCACCGCCTGTCGGACCTCAAAGCGGCAGGAGCGGACGGGTCGGAACAGCAGCGGCTGGCCGAGGGGCTGCTGGCCGACGCCGAGACCCGGGTTGTGTTCGGGCAGGCGCCCGGCGAGGCGGAGAGGGCCAGCGAGCTACTGGGCCTTTCCCGAACGGAGCAGGTGCTCGTAAGTCAGCTGCCCCGTGGGGTATCGCTGTGGCGAGTGGGGCAAGGCTCGTTCCTAGTGGAGCACGAACTTTGCCAGGACGAACTTGCCCTGGCCGACACAGATGCGGCGATGCGCGCCAAAAGTGACTGGTTCCCGGCCTTTTCGACGGGAAATGCGGGGGCCCGAGGGTAGACGCGCGTGCCGCCTTTCTCACCGGCTCATGTCGCAGCGAGCCACTTGCCGCGGGCCCGGACGGGAGCTTAGGGGGCCCTCCTGACACCCGTTGACTCTCGTACCACCAGCTGGCACGGCAGGTACTCGATGCCGTGTCGCGTACCACCGTTGATCGCTTGGAGAAGGCGCTGGGCGGCGGCTCGGCCCACCTCGTGAAGGTTCATGTCCACGGTCGACAGAGGCACCCGGGCGTGCGCTGACATTATCTCCCAGTTGTCGAACCCCATGAGCGCGACATCGTCAGGCACCCTTCGGCCTAGGTCCCGCAGGCCGTCGGCGACGCCGCGAGCAATTTCGTCGTTGCCGCAGAACACGGCGTCGAGGTCAGGGCAACTGCTCACAAGGACCGCGGCGGCCTGCCTGCCCCAAGCCTCGCTCCAGTCGCCGTAAAGCACGCCAGGGAGTGCGAGCTCAAGGCCGTTCTCACTTAGCGCTCGGAGCGCTCCTTCGGTACGAAGCGCGACGGAACGGAACTGGTGGGGGCCGGTGACGTGGCCGACCTGCCGATGGCCGGTCCCGAGTAGGTGGCGAACTGCGGAGTATGCGCCTCCCTCGTGGTCGGGGACGACCGAGACGTCCATGGGGTCGGTCGACGGCGTCCAGGCGTAAACCACAGGGACAGGCAGGCGCCCCGCGATCGGCGGCCTCGGGTCACTCTGGCCGCCCGCCACGATTATCCCGTCCACTCGTCTCGAGAGCAAAGAGCGGAGGTAGTGCTCCTCGCGAATAGGGTCACCTCGACCATCGCAAAAAAGCACGGCGATCCGCCCGGCCCCCAGTGTGTCCTCCACCCCGAGCGTGACCGGGATGCTGAAACGGCCGACCACGTCCGAGGCGATCAAGCCGACCGTGAAACTGCGCCCCTGGAGCAGGTTGCGAGCGAGGGCGTTGGGGACGAACCCCAGCTCCTCGGCAGCAGAGACAACCCTCGCACGGGTCTGTGGCCGGAGCGCTCCCTGGTTGTTGAGCGCCTTGGAGGCGGTCCCAATCGACACGCCCGCTCGGGCGGCGACATCGGCTAAGCGGGGCGGGCCCTTTGTTTCTTGACGCGACATGGAGGTTTCCTAGTGTAGCGGTGGTGTTTCCAACATGGCAAGCTATCTCCTCGACATGTGTTGACAACAACCAGGGTCAAGAGTATCCTCCGCTGGAGGAAAAGGTTTTCACGAAGGAGGTCATTGCACAAGGCCTGGTCACTGTTTGGACCGTCCGACAGTCGTGAAGCCGGTGCAGGGCCGATCGTCCGAATGGCCCACCACGAGTGAGAACGAATAGGCACACCTCGCCGAAGGTCGGAGGTGTACCCGTGCCAAACAAAGGAGAGTCCGATGGGTGTTACCTTCAACCGACAGGGGCCGAACGTTCGGGTAGGACTTCGTCCCCTCCAGCGAGCAGGCACCGTGCTGGCCGTTCTCGGTGCAACGGCGATCACATCAGTCTTTATGACGGCCACAGGCCCTGTCTCTGGCGCCAGCAGCGCTGCAGCCAATACCGTGACGATCACCCTTGGTTACGCCGGCGGCGCCAACATCGACCCCTACTACAACCACGTCGTTGCGGCCGCCGAACAGGCGCTCCCCGGGATCAAAGTCAAGCCGGTCGTGTACGCGACCTACGACGACCAGCTGAACGAGATGCCGACAGAGGTGGCGGCCGGGACGATCCCGGACGTCATCGTGTGGGACAATTCCGCCCCCGTGGACCAGTACGCCCAGCAGGGCGCCATCATGAGCCTCAACAAGCTGGTCACCGCCGCCGGGATCAACCTAAGCGTCGACCCTGCTGCGCTCGTGCACGCCTGGACGATCAACGGCAAGCTCTACGGCATCCCTCTTTACCTCCAGGATTCGGCGTACGTCTACAACCTCGGGATGCTGAAAGCGGCCGGGATCACCACCCTGCCCAAGTCGATGCAGCAGGTGAGCGCAGACGCACTGGCCGTCTACAAGAAGACCGGGAAAGCCGGCCTCACGATCCTCGATAACCTCTTCCACCTGACCCAGTACGTGCTCGCTTTCGGGGGTGGCTGGAACTACGGGAAGACGATCGACTCGGCGGCCAACGTCGCCGGGATCCAGTTCCTGGTCAACCTCTTCAACGATAAGGCGGCCGTACTGCCCGACCAGGTCGGCGCGTCGTGGGACGGAGTGGCGGTGGGCGACAATGAGGCAGCCATGTCGGATGGCGGGCCCTGGTATATCGGCTTCATGGCCTCGAGCGCTCCCAAGGTCGATTACGCCCTGGAGCCGATCCCGGCCTCGAGCGGCCCGCCGTTCGTGGTGACTTATGGTGGCTCGTACACGATCACGGCGCACTCGCCCGACCCCAGCGCTGACATGCAGCTCATCAAGTACTTGACGGATGCAGCCGCTGAGCGCTATGTGGCTACCGACACGGCCTTTGGCTTCGTGCCGGCCGCCAGCCAGTACATCAACCTGTACCGCCAGATGACGCCGAGGTTCAGCAACATCACCAACGCCGTGCTCGCCAGTGGGAAAACACTCGATTACCCGCCCAGCACGATCCAATTCGGCAACGCCCTGGTAACCGGGTTCGAGAACATCATCCTCAGGCACAGCGGGACCGTGCCGGCGCTGCTAGCGTCGCTCCAAAGCACTTACGGGACGAAATAGGCTCCACGACGCCTAGGTGCCCTAGTTGCCGGACCAGATAGGGACAATGTGAACATTGGGGTGCCCGGACCGAGCCGTCGTCGGGCTCGTCTCCAGGCACCCCATTGGTGGTCCTGAACGGTTCACGGCCTTTTCGAAAGGACCCAGGAGGCGTGCCAGATCTTCGCCGTCGGCGGCTTGCCGCAGACCCGTTCGCGATCAGGCGAGGCCCGTCATCGGCGCGAGTACGACGAGACTGGCGCGCCGCTTATGTGCTCCTGGGGCCGGCTGCGGGGCTGCTTGGCCTGTGGTTCGTCTACCCGATCATCGACACGGTAGTCCTGGGCTTCCAGCAAGTAAACCTGTTCCACTTCTCTCAGCGCAGCTATGTGGGGCTAACGAACTTTCATCAGCTGTTGGAGGACCCGGCCTTTCACCACTCGCTGTTCATAACCATGATCTTTGTGCTCCTCGTGGTCCCCGCACAGACGGTGGCCGCGCTGGTGATAGCTTCGGTCCTCCAAAGTGTGGGGATCGGCAAGACCTTTTTCCGCACCGCTTTCTTCCTCCCGTACATGACCTCGACGGTGGCGGTGACGACGGTGTTCATGAAACTGTTCGTCGAAGGAGGGCCGCTGGCAACGGTGGCGGCGCGGTTGTTCGGCGTGAGCGACTCGACCTGGTATGCGGAGCCGAGCCTCGCGCTACCGTTCCTTGTAATTGTTTACGTCTACATGTACATCGGCCTGTACGTGGTTGTGTTCGTCGGCGGGATCGAAAACGTGCCGCCAGAACTGCACGAAGCAGCGAGGGTCGACGGTGCCGGCGTCATCCAGCGGTTCCGTTTTGTGACCGTCCCGGGCGTACGTCCCTACGTGTTCTTCGTAGTCGTGGCCGGGTTCATCCAAGCAGTCCAGATCTTCGACCAGGCTTACGTCATCGCTTCCAACGGCGCCATCCTCGGCAGCCCCGCCGGGGCGACAGCCACCCTCGTGATCTTCATCTACCAGCAGGCCTTCCGTTTGAACGACCTCGGCTATGGCAGCGCTGCCGCGGTGGTACTCCTCGTCGTTGTGTTCCTCGGCACGGCGCTCACCAGGCGGCTGCTCCCGGAGCGCTCATGATTGCCCACCACACGCGGCTCGCCGGAAAGGTGCTGAAGTACGGTTTCTTGACCGCTGGCGCGGTGATGGCAACGGGCCCGATCCTGTTCGCGCTCTACACTTCGCTTGAGCTCCCGGCCGACTACCCGCGTCTTGTGTGGTTCAGCCGGCTGACGCTTTGGAACTACCGCTACGTCTTTGACAACGCCCCCGTATTGCAATGGTACGCGAATACTGCTTTCGTGACCCTTGGAGTAGTCGTTGGCGCCGTTGTCATTAACACGCTCGCGGGGTACGCCCTGGCCCGCATCCATTTCCCGGGCAGGACGGTGACTTTCCTCGTTGTGCTCGCGATCTTGATGGTCCCGCTCCAGGCGATCCTGATCCCGCTCTACCTGCTGGTAGCTCAGCTCGGGTGGCTCAACTCCTATCAGGCGCTGATCGTCCCGTTCATCGCCAACCCATTCTTGATCTTCTTGATGCGCCAGTCCTTCCAGACCCTGCCGGCCGACCTCGAGGAAGCTGCCGTAGTTGACGGGGCCGGGCGGTTCCGGTCGTTCCTCAAGATCGCCGTCCCGCTCACGATGTCCGGCATAGCCACTCAAGCTGTGCTGGCCGGGACCTGGACTTGGAACAGCTTCATGATCCCTGTGACCTTCACTACCGACCCGGGCCATTACATGATGACGGTCGGGCTGAACAGTCTGCAATCGCAGTTCTATACCCTGACGACGGTCCAAATGGCCGGCGTCGTGCTCTTAACGGTGCCGATCGTGGTGATGTTCGTCACCTTCCAACGGCTCATCGTCCCCAGCTTCGCTACGGCGGGCATCCGTGGCTAGGCCCGGCAATGCCAGCTAGCGCCCCCGAGCCGGGGAACGGCCTGCCAGTGAGGGTCCTCGAGCCTTTCTGTGGCGGTACGGGGGCCCGCGGGACCGGAGGGCGCTACGGCGTGCGGGTCATCGCTGCGGGCACGGAATGGTTGCAGCCCGGACCGGTGCATGTCGTCGTCTCCTCGCGGCGGTCCAGCGGTCGCTCAACCGGCTACGACACGGTGGAGCAGAGCGCTGAAGGGTTTTCGGGTTTCGCGGAGGTACGCGTCAGTTCCCAAACCTCGCTCCTCGTGACGGACACCTGGCGAGCCTCGCGTTACGAGGTCACCGTCAGCCGGGAGGTCGCCGTTAAAGGCGGGGAAGACGGCGGTTTCATGACCGCGCTCACGTTGGCTCGCGGCGACCCAGCGAGCTGGCGGGATGTCGTCCCCTTCGCGCCCGGTGCACTTTACGGCGATAGCGAACCGGTGCCCACCTACTCCATCGGCAGCCCGCAACTTCGTCACGGGAACATGAGTCACCTCCTTTGCCGCGAGGACCGCCTTGCCGCGCCGCTGTTCGCTGTGCGGTACGCCGACGGCAGGTGGATGGCGGTGCTGCACGAGGCCTCGGGCGCCTCGACCACGGTGGCCGACCGAGGGACGGTTGCAGGCGGCGAGACGTTGATCGACGAGCGGTTCGCCTTCGTCTCGCTCGGTGGGTCTGAGCGGGACGGCCGGATCTATCTTGGGGCTTTTTGCCCGGGGACGGAGGGCCCGGTCACCTACAGCACCGGCGCCGCACCTCTTCGTCAGCACCGACGTTGGCGGCGCAGGTTCCATCCCTTGGCCGAGAGTGTTGCTCACCGCTACGACCTCGTGTTCGCTTGGGGAAGAGCGCCGATGCCCGTAGGGTTCTTCTCCGGTCTCTGGCGGTGGGCTTGGGCCAAGCTCGAACCTCGGGTGATGCCCGCGGACATCGACCAGGTGGTCCTCGCAAGTACGTCAGTGCTAGCCGACCAGGTGGTGATGAAGGGCAAGTTGGCAGGCGTACCGCTTGAAGTCGACGCTGTGAGCGGGGACCGCCAAGCGGGCGCCCCGGCAGTTATGGGCTTCGTCGGGGCGAATACGGACGCGGCTTACGTCTTGATCCGGATCGGCGAACGTATCGGCGGGCCGGCCGGGGCCCGCTATGCCGCCCTCGGTGAAAAGATCCTTGATTCCTTCGCCCGTCTCAACCTTGACCCGCCTGCGGGGGAGGGTTTTGACCTCGCCTCCGGCCGTATTACCACTTATCGGCGCGCTCACGGCGTGCCAGCGGTGTACGCCCGGTCCATTGCTGATGGTTGCGCGGGCACATTGAAAGCCTGGGCGCATGAGGCCTCGCGCGGCCAAGACCGGCCTCGATGGCTCGCTTGGGCGTGCACCGGCGGAGACTGGCTGCTCTCCGCACAGCACCCAGACGGCTCGTTCCCCAGGGCGTGGACGGCAGGCACGGGGGCCGTGCTGGAGCGTTCGAAGACCGCCACTCAGGTACCGATCTCCTTCCTTGTGCGCCTCGCCAGCGCCACCGGGAAATCTGCGTACCTTGAGGCCGCCGTACGTGCGGCGGAGTTCTGCTGGCGGATGGGGGCTAGCAGCGGCTGCTTCGCCGGGGCGACTCTCGACAACCCCGACGTGGTGGATAAGGAAGCGGCGATCTTCGCCCTCGAAGGCTTTCTAGAGCTGCACTTGGCGACCGGCGACGATGTCTGGCTGGGCCGCGCTGTAACAGCTGCCTCCATCGCCGAGACCTGGGTCTACATATGGAACGTGTCCATGCCTGTGGACGCGGACGACGACGGGCTTCATTGGAAGCGAGGCGTGCCGACCATTGGCGAGCAGTTGATCGCGACCGGTGTATCGACCTGTGACGGCTTCCTCGCCATGAACGCCGCCGCCTTTGCGAACCTTTACCGTTTGACTGGCGACGAGCACTTTCTCGATGTCGCTCGCGTGGTCACCCACGGGACCAAGGCGATGCTGGGCCTTCCAGGCCGGACTTTTGATCTTTGCGGACCGGGTTGGCAGCAGGAGCACTGGTGCCTGGCCATCCCTCGAGGACAAGGCCTCACCCGGCATTGGCTTCCTTGGGTAGCCGTTGCGACCGTCGAAGGGATCCTGCGGCTTTACGACCTCGACCAGGCCACGTCGAGCCTCGTGCTCCAGCCCGCCACATGACCTTGGGCTGCCGACCGAAGGCAGGCATCCTTGAGGAGGCGCAATAGTGACGCAGCACATGCGGGCTCAACCCCTCCCTAGCTGGTCAAGGTGGTCACGGGGCACCAGAGGCCCCCTACCAACTCAAGCGAATGCGCGCCGTCGCCGGGTAACTTGGCTTCGGTTGCTTGCTTTGCCACGCTTGTCGGTGGACATCTCTTCGCCTGGAGGCAACGCTGTCGCAATCTGCCGCCAAGAAGCCGGGCCCGCCCGTTGTGCCGCCTGACCGGGCTGCCGTGCCGCAGCCCGGCCCGCATGCGCCTGTGCCCGCGCGCGCCCGCCTGGCGTCGGGTGTAGGCGCCGCCCTCGGCTCGCTGTCAAGGGCGACCGGGCGTGGCTCGGGCTCGGTCGTCGGTGGTCACGCAATCCTGGCCATCGAGCCGAGGGCACTGGAGGTTTTCTCGGGCGGGCGGCAGGTCACCCTTGTCTCCGGTACCAACGGTAAGACGACAACGACCAAATTGCTGGCCCGTGCTTTGGGTGCAGCCGCCGGAAGCGAGGTTGTCACCAACCTGTCGGGGGCCAACCTACCGACTGGCCTGGTGGCAGCGCTGGCGGCCGGGCGGCCGGGTGCGCCGGCGGTGCTGGAAGTCGACGAGGCATGGCTGGGGAGGGTGGCCGCGAAAGTGCGGCCGGCTGTGCTCGTCCTGCTCAACTTGAGCAGGGACCAGCTGGACCGCAACAACGAGGTGCGCCACGTAGCCCGGCGCTGGAGGGAGGCTTGCGAGCGGCTACCCCCCGGGGCGGTCGTGGTTGCCAATGCCGACGACCCACTGGTGGCATGGGCGGCCGGTGGTGCGCACGGGGTGCACTGGGTCGGCGCTGGCCTCAATTGGAAGGACGACGCCGCCGGGTGCCCGGAGTGCGGTGGGCCTGTGCTCTTTGGGGACGGGCAGCCAGAAGGGCCCGCCGGGGGCTGGAAGTGCGGTGCCTGCGGTTTGCAACGGCCGGTCCCGCACCTGTGGCTGGACCGGGCTGTCCCCGGCGGTTGTGCAGTGCTGGGCTCGGGCGCGCGCTACGACCTGAACCTCCCGCTGCCTGGCCGCTGCAACCAGGCCAACGCCGTGACCGCCCTGGCCGCCTTGGTCGCCCTCGGCTATGGGATCGACCTCCCGCTCGCAGCGATGGCAGAAGTCCGTGAGGTGGCCGGGCGCTACGCAACTCTCCCCGCTGGAGGGGCCGAAGCCCGGCTCCTCCTGGCCAAGAACCCTGCCGGTTGGGCCGAGGTGTTCGATATGCTTTCGCCCGCCCCCGGTCCGGTCGTCGTTGCCATCAACGCCCGTACCGCAGATGGCCACGACCCGTCGTGGCTGTGGGACGTGCCTTTCGAACAGCTGGCTGGCCGGCCGGTGGTCGCGACAGGCGAGCGCTACCTCGACGTGGCGGTGAGGCTGCACTATGCAGGTGTCGACCACGTCTCGGAGCCGGATCTGCTCGAGGCTGTGAAGGTAGCCGGTGGGCGCGGCACTGGCAAACGGCGGGCGGTGGACGTGGTGGCCAATTACACCTCCTTCCACCAGCTGTTGGCCCGGCTGCGCAACGGGCCCGGCGCGCCTGGCGGGGCGTCCGGAGGGGCCGGGGTTGCCGGAGGGACGGGGGCCGGCGGGACAGGGGCCGGAGGGACGGGGGCCGGCGGGGCAACCGGGCCCGGCGCGATCAACCCTAGGCAGGCTCGGTGACCATAACCGTTGCCCTCGTTTACCCTGACCTCCTCGGGACGTACGGCGACAGCGGCAACGCGACCATCCTCGCCGAGCGTTTGCGGTGGCGGGGCCACGACGCCAGGGTGCTGAGGATTGCATCGGGCGCACCCGTCCCCGAAAGCGCCGAATTTTACGTGATCGGCGGGGGAGAGGACTTGCCCCAGGTACTCGCGGCATCCAAGTTGATCGCCAGCCGCTCGTTGCACCGGGCCGTGGAAGGTGGCGCCGTTGTGCTGGCCATCTGCGCCGGGCTGCAGATCCTCGGCCAGGCCTTTGTGGGCCTCGACGGCCAGGCGAGCGACGGGCTGGGGTTGCTTGGCTGCGTGACCGTGCGTTCGAACGCACCGCGCGCCATCGGTGAAGTGCTGGTCCGGCCGGCGGAGGAGTGGTCGGCCGAGGTCCTGGGCCGGCTCGGGGGACTTGGCGGCCTCGGCAGTCTCAGCGGCTTCGAGAACCACGGCGCCGTCACCGAACTGCTCCCCGGCACGGGCACCCGGCCTGTAGGCACCGTGACCACCGGCGTGGGCAACAAGGACGGGACCCTGGAGGGAGCTGTTTCGGGCCGCGTTTGGGGGACGTACCTGCACGGCCCGGTCCTTGCCCGCAACCCCCGCCTGGCTGACCTTCTCCTGTCCTGGGTGATCGGCGACCTGGCACCGATTGACGATTCGGAGGCCGAGGCCCTCCACGCCGAACGCGTCGAGCACGGGCCAGCGGAGCGCCGTTCAGGCGGGGCCTCCCAGGAGCACCCTCGGCGCCTGATGGGCAGGTTTACCCGTCGCAAGTAGGTTGCCAAGCGGGGGGCCCTGGGCGCGCCAGCCCGTTCGGGAACCACTGGCGGCGTCCCGACGAGCCGCGCGCCGCTTTCTTCGATGCTTCTCAGGGAAGCGAGGGGTAAGTTGGAGCATGTGAACTACAAGCGGTTGAAGCGAGCGCGGTTCGCGGTGCCGGCGGCAGTCGTGGCCGCCATAGCCGGCGCGGCGTTGGTACCAGCCTTGAGTGGGGCGTCCTCGCCGCCGTCTTTGCCGGTGCAATCGGCGCAACAGCTGTTGGTGGACGTGTCCCGAGCGAGCCCCCCCCAGTTGAGCGGGAGCCTGATGTGGACGGCCAACTTGGGCCTCTCCGACTTGTCGAGCCTGGAGAACGAACTGGGGCAGGGCGCGAGCGGAGCCAGCGCGAGCGCGAGTTCTGGCAGCGGTGCAAACACCGGCTTCGACCCGCTGAGCCTGCTCTCCGGCAGCCACCAGATCGATGTCTGGCTCGGTGGGGCGACGGCCGAGCACCTGGCTCTCATCGAGCCGCAGGCGGAGGAAGTCGATCTCATCCGCAACAGCGACGGCGTTTGGTTGTGGGACAGCGCCACGCAAACAGCGGCTCACCTTGTAGGCCTGGGCGGAGATGCCGCCACGGTCCCCAACCGGCCCGTGCCCACGGCGGCCCCGATGACCCCGCAGCAATGGGCGGCCCAACTCCTCAGCCACATCTCCCCGACGACGTCGGTGACCGTGGGCGGTGCCGTCTACGTGGCCGGTCAACCCGCGTACCAGTTGCTGGTTGCGCCCAAGGGGGCAACGGGTAGCACGATCGACCACATCGAGATCGACCTGGGAGCAGCCGGCCCCTTGTCGGGGGTGCCGCTTCGGGTTGCCGTCTACTCCGCCGGCCAGGCCAGCCCGGCGCTGGAGCTCGGTTTCACCGGACAGGTCAACCTCGGAGCGCCGCCGGCCAGTGAGTTCACTTTCACGCCTCCACCCGGGGCCAAAGTCGTCACCGACGAGTTCAGCGGGACCGCAAAGGTCGGGAGCGCCGGCACGACCAGCGGAATGCCCCCAACGGTCGGGCTCAAGAGCATCGGGAGCGGCTGGGCGACTGTGCTCAACGGTGCTGGGCCCCAGTTCGCGGGCGCGGCATCACAGGGCGAGCTGGCCGCCGCCAGCTCGGTCGTCCAGGTCGGAGGCCGGCAGGCGCGCCTGTTCGGCACCAACTTGTTGAATGTCCTCATCATGCCGGACGGCCATTTCTACGCCGGTCTTGTGACCCCCAGAGTGCTGGAGGCAGCGGCCTCCTCTGGCTCATAGCGCCCAAGGGCGCGTCCGGGCAGCCAGGACTGATGCCGGTACCAACCGCCGCCCTGGCGGTCGAGACTCACGGCCTGGCGAAGTCGTTTGGTGGTGTGCGTGCTGTCGATGGCATAGATCTGGCCGTGCCTACGGGTAGCACCTACGGTTTCCTCGGCCCGAACGGGTCGGGGAAGACCACCACCATCCGCGTGTTGCTGGGCTTGCTCAACCCGAGCGCCGGGAGTTGGAGCCTGCTCGGCCAACCGATGCCGCAACGTGCCATGTCCACCTTGCCCAACGTGGGTGCTCTCGTGGAGGGCCCCGCCTTCTACCCGTGGCTTTCCGGTTGGGACAACCTGGCCCGGCTGGACGCAATGGGCCCGGGGCCCGCCTCGTCGACCCGCACAGCGCGGATTTCCGACGCTTTGGCCATGGTGGGCCTGATGGCGGCGGCCAACAAGCGCTACAGGGCCTATTCGCTCGGGATGCGCCAGCGCCTGGGCCTGGCCTGGGCGTTGTTGCGCCCGCGCCAGTTGCTCATCCTGGACGAACCTACCAACGGCATGGATCCTCAGGGCACCCGGGAGATCCGCCATCTCATCCGTCAGTTGGGCGAGGCGGGGACAACGGTTTTCCTTTCGTCGCACCTGCTTTCCGAGGTTGAACAGATCTGCACCCATGTCGGCGTCATGCACCGCGGCAAGCTTTTGGTGCAGGGCACCCTGGACGAACTGCTGGCTGCCGGAGCGGCGCCCAAACTGCGCGTCGAAGCAGACAACGCGGCTAAGGCGACCGAGGTGCTGGCCGCCATTGGAGTGACGGGCCTCACCGTTGACGGGCAACAGGTCGTTGGCACCCTGGGCGCCTTGCGCCCCGAAGACTGTTGCCGGCACCTGGTGGAAGCCGGGGTCGGCGTGAGGATGCTCGTCCACGAACAGGTGTCCCTGGAGGATGCCTTTGTAGCGCTGACTGGTGCGGGTTTCAATGTGGCTGGTTGAGGCGCGGACGCTGTTCGCCCGCGCACGGGTGAGGGCCCTGCTCGTCTTCCTCGCTGCCGTGCCGGTTGTCCTGGCGGTGGCCATCTACCGCTCCGGTGGGCCTGGTGCCGGCAATGGCCCGGCGTTCTTGGACCGCGCTTCTCACAACGCAGTTTTCACTGCGCTGGCGGCCTTGACGGTGACGATGCAATTCCTTATCCCGTTGTCGGTGTCGGTGGTCGCTGGCGACTCGATCGCCGGCGAGGCCAATTTGGGGACGCTGCGCTATCTTCTGGTGCGCCCTGCCGGGCGAACCCGCTTGTTGCTGGCCAAGGGGATCGTGGTAGCCCTGTTCTGCCTCATGACCGCGTTGGTGGTCGTGGTGGCCGGCCTCGTGGGGGGCGCCGTTTTCTTCCCCCACGGCGAGGTGGTGACGTTGTCGGGGACGACCATACCCTTCGTGGACGGGGTCGGCCGCAGCCTGCTGGCCGGCATCGTGGTAGGGGCGACCATGTTTGGGCTGGCCGCGATAGGGCTGTTCGTTTCCACCGTCACGGACGTGCCCGTCGCGGCGATGGCCATCACCCTTGGCGCGGTGATCGTCTCGCTCATCCTGGACAACGTGCCAGAGGTATCCTTCCTGCACCCGTGGCTCCTCACCAACTACTCGACGGCGTTCGCTGATTTGCTGCGCGACCCGATGCGGTGGCACGAGATATGGAAGGACCTGGTACTGCAAGCTGGCTACGTGGCCGTGTTCGGTTCCCTCGCCTGGGCCCGCATGACGTCGCGCGACGTACTCGCCTAGTGCCTAACCGCGCTCCCAGAGCTTGATACCGCCGATGATGCCGGCGGCATTGTCGGCCAGGCTGACATCGGGCGGCAGATCGAGGTGCACCCGCTTGGAGTTGCCACCACCGATGTAACAGTGGTCGAAGAAGACGAGCCCCCGCAACACTGCCAATGTCGAAGCCAGGCGGGCGTTCCAGCGCTTGTTGCCTATTTTCCGACGGGCGGCGTCACCGAGCATTTCGTTGTAACTACGAGCCCCCTTGCCCAGTGGGTGGTGGGCCAGCTCCAGATGGGGAGCGAGCTTGCCCCGCCAGAACAGGGCGCTGCTGACGCCGGTGGCAAGGGTGATCACGAGTTCCAGACCCTCGCCCTTCACCAACGCCGCTCCTTGGACGTCGGCATCGTTGGCCACCCGGCAGGGCTGTCCCAGGGCGGTGGCAAGGGCGCCCTGAAGGTCGAAGCGCACCCAGGCCCTTTCCAATTCCGCGGTGGGCCTGCCTCCCGGCCCGGCCGGCGAAATGAAGTGCGGAGCTGACAGCACGACGCCGTTGCGGACCATCCCGGGGAAGCCGGCGGAAACCCGCTGGAATGCAGGTAGCCCCACCGACAGTCCGACGAGCGTGGCGACGAGCAGTTCGGGCCGCAAGGGGTAAGGGGTCGGCACTCTGATGGGCTCGTGCAACAGGTCACCGTACCTGGACAGCACCGAGGCGTTGAGGGATGAACCTCCGACATCAAACGACAGCGTGCGCGGCAGGCCCGGTCCTCTCCTGGGAGCAATTGGCTTAGCGACTGCGGGCTCCTGGGGTGCGCGCACGGCCTCCGCCGTCGGGGTCGTGGCAGATGTCCTGGCCCTGGTGCCCCTGGCGGCACCTCTTCGCGTTCCAGGGTTTGGCATGGACTTACCATATCTCCGCCGGCATCTCGTTGGTGCCATTCGGCTGGCCTCCGGTCGGTCTCCCGGCGGAGCTCCCCCAGCGGCGCTACCCCCCCAGCGGCGCTACCGCCCCCCAGCGCCGCGCCCCCCGTCGGCCCTCCCCCTAGCGGCGCGGCGACGGCCCATTGTGGAATTGCGTTCACTTCGGCTGCCTTTCTGACGATGGGTACGTTTGAGGACGTTTGCCGACATAGTCAGGTAAGGGCACAACCATGAGCACACAGGACAGGGTGAGGCTCTCGGCCCGGGAGCGCCAGCAACTTGCCAGTATTCAAGCCATGCTTGAAGCGGCTGATCCCGAGCTGGCAAAGGCGCTGAGAGGACAGGCGCACCCAGGGTGGGCCGCGCCGGGGCATGCTTGCCCGCCTTGTCGGTGCCAGCGGCAGCCCGGGGTCGTCCGCATCGTACAAACCTGGACGGGCCCGGTGACGGTACTTCTCGGGCTGGTGCTCATCTTTGTCACGATCTCATCGCAGACGTGGCTAAGCGTCCTCGGGGCCCTGGTTGTCGGCGCCGGCCTGGAACTGTGCGTGATGGCTTGGAGAAAGCGGCACCCGCTACCACAGAGGCCTGTGAGGCGCACCGTCCCCGACTAGGTTGGTGCGATGCCCACGGAAACCGCACAAGTAGCGTCCACCAGCCAAACTTCGCAACGAGTGCCGCTCGACCTGAAGGGCCAGCGCGTTGTTGTCACCGGGGGGTCTGGCTTTATCGGGGGCCATGTGGTGGCCGCGCTCTGCGGCCTGGGGGCCAACGTGCTGTCGGTGGACCGCCGCCCGGCCTTTCCTTTCCGGTGTCACCCCGACGGCGATCATGGCGTGACCGTGCTGCTGGGGGACCTGCGGGACGCCGGCGTCGTGGAAGCGGCCGTCGAGCAAGGCACCCGCGCCATTGTCCACCTCGCCGCCCAGACTCAGGTCCTGCGTTCGATCGAGGACCCTGAAGGTACGTTCGCCAACAATGTCGTCGCCACCGGCGCCCTTCTCGAACGGGCCCGCGTCACCGGTGTGAGCACGTTCGTGTTCGCCTCTACCAATGCCGTCGTCGGAGCGGGGGCCTCGGGGATCCTCCACGAAGGGGTCGTGCTGGCGCCCCTCACCCCCTACGGAGCCACCAAGGCGGCGGGCGAGATGCTCCTGTCCTGCTACGACGCGGCTTACGGGATAAGGGGGACCGCACTGCGGTTGGCGAACGTCTACGGGCTGGGGATGGCGGAGAAGGACAGTATCGTGCCCCGGCTCATGAAAGCGGCCGCGCGCGGCGCGGCCTTCAGCATCTACGGGGACGGCAAACAGGTGCGCGACTACGTGAACGTCGGCGACGTCACCAAAGCGGTGCTCCTGGTGCTGGCCGACCCCGACGTCAGCGGGCCTCTGGTGATCGGGTCCGGCTCGTCGGTGTCTGTCATCGACGTTGTGGGCTTGGTCGAAAAGGCGCTCGGTTCCAAGCTCGACGTCCAACATGTCCCGCCCAAGGCCGGCGAGATGCCGGCCGTGATCGTGAACAACTCGCGCGCCCGGGCTTTGGGGTGGGAGCCGTCGGTGAGCCTGGAAGAAGGCATCGCCGAGGTCGTGCGAGAGTGGAGCGAGAAGATCAGTAGCGGTAGCTGACGCCGGCGCCCGCCTCCTCGGGGCGGTGCGGGGCAGGGCCGGGGATGCGCCTGCCGGCCGGGGCCAGGCTCGGCTTCCTAAGGGTCTTCCAGGCCGGCGCCGGCGACCTCGGCCCGGGAGCGACGGCGGTCCACGAAGACGAAGCGGTCGTAGATGATGTACTTCAACACCGACAGGATGACCACTGACGCCATGTAGCTGAAGGTCACCAGCAAGTCTTTGGCCGTGCGGCCGGCACTGTTGGTCGCTATGGCGGTGACTTTGGTGGCACCGGACGAGGCCAGCAGGCTGATCGCCGACACGACCATGTAGAGGGTCGTTTCCCGGCCCACGCCCTCACGGCCTCGCCTCTCCCAGGCCCATCGACGGTTCAGGATCCAGTTGGGTACCGCACCAGCCACGAAGGCGACCCATGTGGAGGTGATGGCGCCGAAGTGCAACCAGCTGAAGCACGCGTAATAGACCACCGTGCTGGTGACGAAGGCGACGATGGAACCGGCACCGTAACGCCACACCTTCAGGACCAGCGGGGTGCGCCAACGACCCAACCAATGGCCGTCGACCAGCCAGTGGAGGGGGTGGAGCTTGTGGGCCGTTGTGCCTGCCGGGACTGTTGTCCCCGACGACTGACGTAACGGGGTACTGCCGGGCTGTTGAGCGGGGGCCTCGCTAGGATCGCTGAGCGTGCTCACCCGTTCGTATTGTAGCGGCGAAGGCATGGTCCTCCTAGCTTTCTGCGTCGAGGGGGCAGTCGTCAAGAGAGGGCTTCGCCGGGTGATAAGGCAAAGGTTAGCAGCGAGCATTGCTTAACCGGAGGAACGGCCTGCAACCGGTGACGAAAGTCCCCGCCTTAAGCCCCTCTTCCGGCGTAACGGGAGAGGGGCTTGGCGACATTTCGCCCGGTCCATCTAGCCACAGCGCTTTGGGCCACGGGCTGTCAGCCTGGTGGCTGCTCGGCTGGTTGGTGCCTCTTGCGGTGCAGATCGTGCATGCCGTGGTAGTGGCCCCGGCTTATCACGTCGGCTCGTTCGACGACGACGCAAACTACCTGATGGCGGCTCACACACTGGCCGCGGGGGGTGGCCTCACCGCGACGATGCCGAGCGGGGCCAGCGTCGTGGCCAACTACCTGCCCGGCTACCCGGCGCTGCTTGTCCCGCTGATCTGGCTTTTCGGCGCCGTCCTATGGCCGCCGCGGGCCCTTTCGCTCCTGTGCGTTGGCGCTCTCTACCCGCTGTTGTGGGCCTGGATGGGGCGCCGGGACGTGAAGCCCACCTACCGGGTGGCCGTCCTGGGGCTATTGGCCATGAACTTTGTCGTGGCCACCTACGCCACCATGGTCATGGCCGAGGCCCCGTTCCTGGTGGTCCTGCTATTGGCCCTGCTCGTCCTCGACCGATGGGAACGCCAACCGGGGTGGCGCTGGGCCTGTGCCGAGGTGGTGCTCCTGGCCGAGCTGGTCTGGCTCAAAGAGGCTGGAGTCGGCCTGGCGGTCGGCTTGGTGCTGTACGAGCTGTGGCGGAGGAGATGGCGCCGGGCGGTGGGAGTGGGGGCCGGGGTGGGCCTGCTGCTATTCCCCGGGTTGATCGCCAGGTGGCTCACCGGCGGGGCGGTAGTGGGCAACCGCTACGCCGGCGAGATCGCCAATAACGGCCAGGGCGGCGCCGTTGCCCATCTGCCGACGGAAGCGGTCCAGGACATCTGGTCGTACCTGCAGAACGTTCTGCAACAGTCGGTCCTTCCTTCTGCCGGCCCGTGGCTGTCGCACGGCGTGCCGCACGTGCTGGTGACGCTGGTCGGCGCGACCGTCCCGGTCTTCAGCGTGCTGGGGGCGGCCGTGTGGTACCGACGCCACCCTCGAGCGGAGTCGTGGATGGTCTGGGCCTATTTCACCGAGACCTTGGGCTATCCCTTTACCAACCAGCGGCGCGTGATCCTCGTGCTGCCCGTCGTGACGCTGTGGTACGTGGTTGGGGCGTGCGCGTTCGGGCGTTTTGTCATGGCCCTGAGCGGCCGCGCCCTCAGCCGGCTGGCGGTCTCGGTGAGCGTGGTGGTGGCCGTGCTGCTGGCTGGGGTGCCGACGGCCGTGGGTTTCACCAAGGATTACCTGTACAGGGTCGGACAGCACGGTGCGGAGTTTGCTCACTCACCGGCCATGGCGCTGCTGAAGGCAATCAGGCCGCCGAGCGCGGTGGTGGAGACCGACTACCGGGGGAGCGTGGCCTATTTCAGCGGGCACCGCACCGCGTGGACGGCTTTCACCAGCACCAGCCCTTACGGGCCGTTCGCCAGCGAGAACGCGCACGCTTGTACCCTGTCCAATATCACGGCGTCCCTACGGGCCGACGACGCCAGCCTCCTCGTCATGGGGGACTTCAACGTCCCGGGCCTGGTCGACAGCCCCTGTCTGCTCCGGCTGGCCTCGTCGCCGTTGACGGCGGGCGCTATGGGCGCGGTGCGCCTGCTTTCGACCGACCACGATCACACGTCGGTATTCGAATTGGTAGGCGCAGGCAGCTCCCAGCCCGACCTGGTGGACCGGACTGTTGCCCGGCGCCCGGAGTCACCGGCCGTCGCAGTGATGCTGGCGCCGAACGGCCAGGGCGACGCCGGCGGCGCCGCTTACGACACCCGCTCAGCGGCAGGGCGCGCCAATTTGGAATGGGCCTGGCCTGAGGCGGTGCCCCTGTCGCAAGTGAGCGTCGGGCAAGTGACCAGTTCGAGCCCGATCTCGGCGGCCACCGTGGCCATTGAACAGCCCGACGGTACTTGGCAGACGCTCGCCAGCGCTGCCGGGCCTGTTGGTGATGGCGGCACCGCGCCCTACCTTCTCGCCACGCTCCCGACCGGCACCAAAGCAATCGGGCTAAGGGTATCAGCCCTCACTTCGGGCACGGCCGAGGTCGCGTATGTCAACGCCGTCGGCCCGGTGCCCTGAATGGCCAGACGGGGCAGACGGCCCGCCCGTCTGTCTGTCTTACCTACCCACCCTACCTACCTACCTACCTACCCGGCAGCACCACAGGCTTGACGGCTAGGGGGTCACGCTGGCCGGCTCGCAGCGCTTCCTCGACTTGGGACAAGCCGTAGTGGCCGCTCACGATCTCGTCCAGGTGCACTGCCCACGAAGCGGCCAGGGCAATGGCAGTCGGGTAGGTATTGGCGTAGCGGAACGTCCCGGTGAGCTCGATCTCCCGCTCTTGGACCAGGGAAAGGGGTACCGGGACATGGCTGTCGGGCGACATCCCGACTACCACTGCCCGAGCTCCGGCACGCAGTCCACGTAGCCCCGATTCGAGCGCCACAGTCGCACCCGAACATTCGATGAGCACGTCAGCGCCGAGTTGGGCCAACGAGCCAGCGTCCTGCCTGGCGTCCACGACGTCGGTGGCCCCCATTTTCTTGGCCAGCGGTAGGCGAGCGGCCTGGGTGTCGCTCACGATCACCTCCACCGCCCCGGCGGCCCGCGCAACAGCCGCCACCAGTAGGCCGATGGGACCGGCGCCGGTGATGACCACGTGGTCACCAACCTCAATCCGGGCTTTCCAGGTCGCCCATACCGCCACCGACAGGGGTTCCAGGAGGGCACCGGCGTCGGCGGACAGGTTGTCGGGCAGCGCGTAGCAAAAGTCCTCGTCATGGACCACATACTGGGCGAAGGTGCCATCGACCGGTGGTGTGGCGAAGAATCTCACGTCGGGGCACAGGTTGTAGTGACCGCCGCGGCAGGCGCGGCAACGCCGGCACGGTACGCCGGGCTCCATTGTCACCCGTTGGCCCACCTGGAGCCGGCTGGTCCCTGGCCCGAGGGCGACCACGACGCCGGACGCCTCGTGGCCCAGCACCAGGGGACCGGTCACCTTGCGTTCGCCAATCCGGCCCTCGGTGAACCAGTGGACATCGGATCCGCAGACCCCTACGGCCGAGACCTCGATCAGGACTTGGCCCGGCCCGGGCTCGGGCACGGGACGTTGTTCGATCTCGATCCGGCCCAGACTTGTCATGACGGCCACCGGTGCAGTTGTCATAGGACCTACGGTAGTGCCGTGGCCAGGCAGCGCGCCCCAGGTTGGTATGACGATCCCGACGTGCCCGGGCATTGGCGTTGGTGGGACGGCGAGTCGTGGACCGAGCATGCTGTGAGCCCTTACGCCACGCCCTCGCCCGCGGCACCGAACGACTACGAGGGCCCGGACGTAGGGGGCCCGGGCGTTGGGGGCCGGGGTGCCGGGGCAGACACTCCGGAGGACCGGCCGACTCACCCGGGCGGGATGCCCCAGGTAGAGCTCGGTGGTGAGCACCCCCCTCGTGCCGGATCCAGTAGCAGCTCTGGTGGCGGTGCCGGTAGAGGCGCTGGTAGCAGCCAGCGAGGTGGCCTTCGTGATGGGGGTCGTGCTGGTCAACCGGGTGGGGGAGCCGCCGTTTTTGCCAAGCGGTGGGCCGCCCTGACGGCAGTCGTGATCCTCTTCGTCGTCGTGCTCGCCGTCGTCTTTCACTCGAGCTCGCCGGCGTTGTACTGGCAAGGAGAGCCGCTCGGCAATGCGCAGCAAGTCCTGACCGAGGCAAGCGGTGGCATGAGGGCAGTGGCGGCTGCCAACGAGGCCGACCTGTTGCCCCAGAGCCGCTGTTACTTCAGCTTGCCCAACTCTTCGGCACACGACGTGGCCGATTACCTGCGGTGCGGGCCGGTCCTGTTCCCTTGGTCGGCACCGTCAGCACCCTGGCTGAGCTACAAGTTGTCAGGTTCGTTCACCGGTTCCCGCGAGGAACTGTCGGTGTCACTGGCGCCGGCCCCTGCGCTGACCGTCCGGCTGGCCAAGGGAGAGGTACTGCGCAGGCCCGATGGTGCTACCCCGTCCCCGGGCGCCGGGGGGTTGGCAGTACCGGTCGTCCCTTACCAGCCTGCCGGGTGGGGCGGAGTGCTGAGCGCTCCGCCTTCCGGGCTGCAACCCGCTCCCGTGGTCGACCTGATCGGCGACTGGGGCCAGTCTTACCGGTTGGTCGCCTTTGGCGAGGTCGACCGGCTCAGCGCTCGCCTCGACGAGGCGGCTCTCAAGATGGCCGTCGACCCTCCCGGGAGCACTTGGGCGACTGTCACTGGCAACGTCGCCGGCAAGGGCTCTCGGCCTCTGGCCACGCTCCTGCTGCCCCCCCGCGGCCAGGTTTTCGCGGTCGCCGAACTGGCCGTCAGTCCTGGCGAAGACGCTGGCGCAGTGCCTGCGCAGGCCAACGCCGCAGGGCAGGCCGGTGCGGACACGCCCGCCCTGGGAGTGCTGGACGGTGGCGTGACTACCACTTTCAGCACCCCGGAGGCGGCGCGCTCGCCAAACCTAACGCTGGCGGTGTCGGTGCCGGCTGGGAGCAAGCCGGTCCTGGAGATTTCGGACAAGGGCCTCACCCAGCAGGTCTCCTTGGTCGGGGGCCAGCTTGCCCCAGGCCCCGCCGTCCTGTCCCGACCGGGCACGAACGAGGTCCTGTCTGCCTCCGGCGTCCTGCCAGGCGTCACGGTCGATGTGAACGACGCGGCCCTGGTGTGGTTTGCCGGCAGCGACGGGGGGACCGTCCCGCCTGCCTACGACGAGGCCTACCTGCAGATCCTGGCCAGCACGACTCCCCTTGATGCCAACTTGGCGGCTTCGAACTTCACCCTCCAGTTACCCGGCGGCGAGGTGGTCCGCGCTCAGGCGCTGCCTGACTCTGACCGACAGGCCATAGTGGTCGGGTTCCTGGTGCCGGCCTCCTTCAGCAATGGCACCGTCATCGTGTCGGCAGGTGGGCGTTCGTTCAGCGTGCCGGTCGCCTTCCCGTAGGCGTCCGTGCCGTCGGGCCCAGCCAGCTGTTGAGGTTCAGAACTGGCTGCTTTCTCCTCCGCGGGGGTTTTGCGAGCTTCCATTAGGCTGGCGACATGGTCCCCGAGCGCCGCCTTCCCCGGGATATCCGGGCCTTGTTGCTGGAGAACATCCACCCTGACGCCGCCAATATGTTGTCCAAATTGGGCTATCAGGTGGAGTCGTCGGACCGTGCCCTGGGCGAAGACGAGTTAGTGGCCCGCCTAGCGGAAGCGGATGTGGTCGGTGTCAGGAGCAACACCCACATAACGGCCGCGGCCCTGCGCTCCGCACCGCACCTGCTCGCTGTGGGCGCTTTCTGTACCGGTACCAACCAGATTGACGTGCCTGCGGCGAGCGCCCAAGGTGTCGCCGTTTTCAACGCCCCGTTCTCCAACACCCGCAGCGTCGTCGAGCTCGCAATAGCGGAGATAATCGCCCTGCACCGCGACCTCACCGACAAGTCTCGCCAGATGCACGAGGGCGATTGGGACAAGTCGGCCAAGGGGAGCCACGAAGTCCGTGGCCGGCGCCTGGGCATAATCGGCTACGGCAACATCGGGTCCCAACTGTCAGTGCTGGCCGAGGCGCTCGGCATGTCGGTGTGGTTCTACGACACCCAGGACAAGCTGGCTCTCGGCAACGCCAGGTGCTGCTCGTCCCAGGAAGAGCTACTCGAGGCTGTCGATGTAGTAAGCCTCCACGTGGACGGGCGACCGTCTAACAGGGGGCTTTTTGGCGAGCCCGAGTTCTCCCGCATGCGCCAGGGCAGCACCTTCCTGAACCTGTCTCGCGGGTTTGTCGTGGACCACGCCGCCCTGCGCCGGCACATCGAAGCCGGGCACATCGCCGGGGCCGCCATCGACGTCTTCACGACCGAGCCCAAGCACAAGGGCGAGCCGTTCGTTTCAGAACTTAGGGGCCTGCCCAACGTGATCCTCACGCCCCACGTTGGCGGCAGCACCGAAGAAGCCCAGCAGGACATCGGCCGTTTCGTGGCCGGCAAGCTACACGACTACCTGTCCGCTGGTTCCACCTCGCTGTCGGTCAACCTGCCCAACTTGGCACTCCCCCCCAATGCCCGCGAGTTCCGCCTCACCCACGTCCATGCCAACGTTCCCGGCGTTCTGGCCGCAGTGAACAGCCTTTTCGCGTCTCACGGTATGAACATCGAGGGCCAGTACCTGGGCACCCGCGGTGACATCGGTTACGTCATCACGGACACGGCCACCGATTTCCCACCCGACCTGATCGCCACCCTGGTGGACATGCCGTACACGATCCGCCTGCGGGTGCTCTGAGCCGGCGGGCCGTGCTTGCGGGCCGTGCTTGCGGGCCGTGCTTGCGGGGAGTGCTCATGCTCTGGGGCCTCCGCTGTCAATGGGTCCTTCCGGGTGCAAGAACTGCTTCCGGGTGCGTTCGGAGGCGGTTTTCCAGTGCCGGCTGCACCCAGTAGGCGCTATCGCGCCCGGAAGACTTTTGGGTGCTGCCAGGAAAGGCTCAAGTGACGGCCCTCCCGCGCCGATAAGGGCTTATGGGGAATTGCACAGGTGTAATTACACAGGGCACGCGGACCGCCAGGCAACTTGGCACCTGGTTCGCTGGGGTGGTCCTCGTGGCCGCGCGCCTCGGGCTCAGGACTGCGGCGAAGGTCACCGCTGCCCTCACCCGTGAGCTGGAGGACTTCGGCCATAGATTGGAGGCTCGTCACGCGGCCACCCAGTTGGCGGCAGCCCGCATCGCCAGGGCCTCCGATCGCTGGAGAGCGGCATTCGAAGCTGCTCCGATCGGTATGGCGAAAGTCGATTTAGACGGTCGCCTGGCCGCCGTCAACTCTGCTCTGTGCACCCTCCTGGGCGAACCGGGGCGCGCCCTGCTTGGTCGGCGCCTGAGTGCCCTGGTCTATCCTGACGACCTGGCTGTCCTCGATGGTCCGGGTCACCCGGGGAAGGCTCGGGGCGTGGCGAAAGCGGAAGTGCGGCTCGTGTGTGCGGGCGGCCGGCTTCGTTGGTGTGAACTGGCGTCGTCGCTGGCCCGCAACAGTGACGGCGGCCCCGAGCACGTCTTGGTGTGCGTGGTGGACATAACAAAGCACAAGCGGTCACAGGCAGCTCTACGCGACCTGGCTACGCGCGACCCTCTCTCGGGGTTGGCCAACCGCCGCTGGTTCGAACTTCAGTTGGTGCAACACTTGCGGCTCTGTGACGAACAGGGGGCCCAGGGCGCCGTGCTGGTCATTGACCTCGACAATTTCAAGGCGGTCAACGACACTCTTGGCCACCAGGCCGGCGACCGGTTGGTGATCGAAGTCGCCGTCACCCTGCGCCGCCACCTGCGCGACCAGGATGTGGTCGCCCGCCTGGGAGGCGACGAGTTTGCTGTGGTCCTGCGTGCCGGTGACCGCAGGGCAGCTGAAGCGGTAGCTCGCAAGCTTGTGCTGGCGGTCAGGGACGAAGTCGGTGCTGGTGGTGCCGGCTGGGCTGGTGATGGCGTGACGGTGTCGGTTGGAGTGGCACCGATCGAGCTCCTGAGCTGCGCCAGTGCCCGCGACGCCCTGAAAGCCGCTGACGCCGCTATGTACCTCGTCAAGCGTTCAGGCCGCAATGGTTACGCCGTGGCCGGCGCTGGCGATGGCCCCCATCACGCTCGCCGGCGCCGCGCCGTGACGGCCCTGTCGGTTGTCGCTGGCACCGGACCGGTTGCCACCAGGAACGGGCTCGTGGCCGACGAGTGCGGTCGCCGCCGTGGTGTGCTTGGCATCCCGTCGAGTGCCCGGTTATAGACAGCGCCAAGAAAAGTTGGCGCACGTCAGTCCAAGGAAGCCGGGAACGGTCCCCGACGGCCAGGCGTACCCGGCCCTCGCCCCAACAACAGGCCAGCGAGGTCGGCCGCAATGGTGACAGCGTCGGGATGACTGACGACAACCCGGTGCCAGGCGGCGCCTTCTGCGTCGAGCACCACAGCGGCTTGCCCGGCGCGCACGGCTGCGAACTCCCGCCGATCGCGTCGACCGCAACTTCCGATGGCGAAGACGCCCGGCCAGCACAAGCCAGGGACACGCAGCAGCGAGAGACCGACCAAAGGCGATTGCTCCACATGGACCATTCGCAGGGAGGCGACCGGTAGGCGCACTTCACGCCGCCAAGCCAAAACGGCCTCCACAGCGCTCAAGCGAACTACGACGTCACTGCCCTCGGCTCTTAGGTCAGCCATTGTCCTGTGCTCGTCTCGGTGCCTGGGGCCCCGTTCTGATGGGGCCCGCTCTCAAAGATCTCGTTCTCATAGGGCACCCTCGAACTCCTCGGCGGAGCCGGTCGGCTCTCGTTTGCCCCTGGACCTCAACTCTAGGAGCGCAGTGCCGATCCACGCGGCAGATGAATGTTCCCGTCGCCACTGCTGCGACCGGCGAGGGCCTGTCGGGACTGCCGAGTTCACCCTTCCCGGCGGGGGAGGAGAACGCCGGCCTTTCCGGTCGCGCTCACGTTCAGCAGACGCGTAAACGGCACCGATCGCTTACCAGGCAACGGCTGGTTGACCAGATCGAGGCAGTGCCGGGCGACGACCCCGGTTCGGGCGGGTGGTCCGGTGGTTTCGCCAACCAGGCGCGCTGGGACCCGGCCAGGCCTCGGGAGTGGCGGTGCTGGGCGCAGAGCGGGCCTACATGGTCGGCTCACTGCGGTGCTGAAGTAGCCGCCAACGACACCCTCGGCCTCTGCCAGCGCCATCGCCGGTCGCTTCTGGAGCCGGAATACGAGGACGGTGGAGGTTCGCCGGCCGCTGACCCCACGCCGGTTGACCTCAGCCGCTGAACCCCTGCCACTGAACGCCTGCCGGTGAACGATGCTGGCCTCTTCCTGCCGCTGAACGTCTGCTGAGGGCACGCTGAAAGTTGTCGCCGCCCGGGTTCGGCGCGAAGCGGCCCCAGCCTCTAACCTCTAGCCTGAAGTAGTAAGCACGGCCGGTCGAAATGGTCCCTGGCTAGGGAGAAAGGCGCAAATGGCAGGCACAAAGGGAAGTTCTGGAGGCAGTGGCGGCAAGGTCCCGCCCCGACCGGGTTCGCGGCCCCCTGCCCCGAAGAGACCCGCGGGCCGGAAGGGCAACGTGGGTGCCGCCAGGCCAATCGGCCGGGCTTCCGCCCGCCAGGTCGTGCAGCAGCGCCGGCAGCGCAACATCTACGCGGCGAGCGGTGTCGTCGGTGTCGTGGTGGTGATGATCGTGCTGCTGATCGTGCTGAGCCTCGGCGGCACGACATCGCCGAAAGTACACGTCGGGTCGGACAGCTACGCCTTGAGCGCGAGCCTCATTAACGAGGTCACAGGTGTCCCCGTCAGCGCACTGGTAGCCAGTGCCAAGACCGAGCCAAGTGGTACTGCTCCACCGCAGGAACTGCCCGCTAAGAACGCTCTGCTAACCCAGGGCGGCAAGCCGGAGATCCTCTACATGGGTGGGGAGTACTGCCCGTACTGTGCGGCCGAGCGCTGGGCGCTGGTCATGGCCCTGTCCAAGTTCGGCACGTTCAGCGGCTTGCGGGGGACGACATCGTCGGCGACAGACGTTTACGCGAGTTCGCCCACGTTCTCGTTCTACGGGTCCAGTTACACGAGCAAGTACCTCAGCTTCGTGCCCGTCGAGCTGTACACGAACATCGCAAACTCGAACGGCTGGGGAACGCTGCAGAAACCCACCGCCGAGCAGAGCGCGCTGCTGAACAAATGGGACGCCCCGCCCTACACGTCTGCCTCCGAGGCCGGCGGCATCCCGTTCGTCTACCTCGCAGGCCGTTACGTCCTGACCGGGCCCCAATTCGTTGCCCCGGCGCTATCGGGTAAGCAGTTCGAAGACGCGGCCGCCTACCTCACCAGCGGCAAGAACAGCGGGTCAAAGGACGCGGAGGCCGCGGCGGGCTACCTGGTGGGCGACTTCTGCGCCATCACGCACAAGCAACCGGCTGGGGTGTGCTCGCAGGTCCCCGCCTCGCTGATCGGCATAAACATGTCGTCGCCCAGTAGCCGGGGCAGCACGAGCACCACCAAGGCGGCGACCAGCCCGACGACGACCGGCGCCAAGACGGCCACGACGCTCGGGACGACGACCGCGGCGAAGACGGCGACGACCAGCTAGAGATGACCCCGCATAGCGCCGGGACGGGCGTAGAGGAAGGCGCGCCGGCGGTGGCAGGCCCCGCTGGACTGGTCCCACCCCGTTGGGCCCCGCTCACGACGATGGTCATCTGCCTGCTGGCCCTGGCCGACTCCGCCTACCTCACGTATGCCCACTTCACGACGTCGGCCCTGGCATCGTGCCCAACCAAAGGGTTCATCGATTGCGCCGCCGTCACCAGCAGCTCGTACTCGCACCCCTTCGGCATCCCGGTCGTCATCCCGGGTGACATCTGGTGCGTCGGCATGCTGGCACTGTGCAGCCCCTGGGGTTGGCGGGCCGCCTCGGTGTGGGTCGGCCGGCTCCGGCTGGCCGGTTCCGTGGCGGGTGTGGGCATGGTGCTCTGGCTTGTGTGGGCGGAGCTCATCAAGCTCCGCCACCTCTGTGAGTACTGCACCGGGGTGCACGTATTGACGGTCGCACTTTTCATCGTCATCGTCTTTGCGACAGCCATGAGTGCGCCTGCCGCTGACGAAACCGACCCGGACGGGGCCTGAGCCCGGGGTGAGCCCCGCTCAGGCGGGGCCTGTGGTCACGACCAGAGCCTCCCAGGGCTGGAGGTTGATCTCACCCGACAGGTTGGCACCCTGCCGGCCGGGGAGCGTCGCGGCAAGGACGGTGAAGGTGGCACCGGCGGCTATCTGCCTCGTGGCCGGCTTGCTGGAAAGGTTGGCGATCGTGGTCGCCTCACCGACCCGGTAGGCCCAGACCTGGTCGTCAAGCAGGACGCGCTCCAATGCTCCCACCTTGCCTATCCGCCCGGACCTGCGAAGCGATCCGAGCCGGTGCGAGAAGTTCAGTACCGAACGGGGGTCCGCTTGCTCGCTCTGGACGTTCGTAGTGGAGTAGTCACCCAGGGGCAACCATGGGTGCGCGCCCGGCGCCGTAAAGCCAGCGTTTTCCTCGGTTGACCACGGCATCGGCGTCCGGCACCTGTCGCGGCCCGGGTGGCCCGGCCGGGCCAGGCTTATCTCGTCGAGTTGGAGTTCGACGGGCACGTCGACGTCGGTCATGCCCAGTTCGTCGCCGTAGTAGAGGACCAGCGTGCCCGGGAGCGTGGCCAACACGAGCAGGGCCGCTCTGACGGCTCGGTCGTCGTCGTGGCACCAACGCGTCGGGAACCTGCCGACGTCGTGGTTGGAGGCCGTCCACACCGGCGTGGCCCCGGGCGGCATTTCGGCGAGCGTGCTCTCGGCGATGGACGCCAGGTCGGGTGCCGACAACTCGGCCATTACGAAAGGAAAATTGAAGCCCATGTGCAGCTCGGGTACCTGCCGCCCGTAGAAGTCCCCGAACTGGCCGTAGTCGAATACCCACGTCTCGCCCAGCAAGGCCCGCTGCGGTTCGTAACTGTCGGCAATCTGGCGCCAATGCTGGAACACCTGGTGGACTTCGGGCCGGTGCGAGTTGTAAACGGGGGCCAACTTGCCCTGCCTTATGACCGGGTGGTCCGTGGGCGATGGCGGTGGGTTATTGCGCAGCTGTGCGTCCTTGTAGAGACCATGGGCAACGTCGATACGAAAACCGGCGACGCCGCGCTCGAACCAGAACTTGAGGATTTCCTCGAACTCCCGGTGGACACGTTCCTCCCACCAGTTGAGGTCCGGTTGTCCCGGCAAGAAATTGTGCAAATAGTACTGGCCGCTTTTCTTGTCGTAGGACCAGGCCGACGCCCCGGTGGCGTCCAGCCAGTTGTTGGGCGGTCCGCCGTCGGTTTTCGGGTCAGCCCAGACGTAGTAGCTGCGGTGGGCTGCGCCGGGCCCCGAGAGGGCATCGATGAACCAGGGGTGAGCGCTCGAGGTGTGGTTGGGTACGAGGTCCAGCATGATGGCGATGTCGCGCTGGCGAGCGTCCTCTATGAGCCGGCTGAGGTCATCCAGGGTGCCGAGCTCGGGGTGGACCCCGCAGTAGTCCGACACGTCGTAACCCCAATCGGCGTTGGGCGAGGGCATCGTGGGGGAGAGCCAGATGGCCTCGATCCCCAACCATTCGAGGTAGTCGAGGCCCTCCGCCACGCCCACCAGGTCGCCAATGCCGTCCCCGTTCGAGTCGCGCCAGCTGCGCACGTATATCTGGTAAACGGTGGCTCCTTGCCACCACGGTGACTTACTTGACATGGAGCCAGTCTTGCAGTTGCGGTCCCAGGCGCGCGCCGTTCGGGCACGTCCTGCCTTGGGGCGGGAGCGTCAGCCGACGGGCCGCCTACGAAGTCAGGTAGCTGCGGAGCTCGGTCCCGTACTCGGGGAAGTAGCGGCTGATGACGTCGAGGCTGAACCTCGGGAGCACTGAACTGGCTGGTTCCCGGTCGAGCAGGAAGGCGAACGAGGCCCGGACCAGCTCTTCGGCCGAAATGTCCGCCATTCCCACGCCCTCGGCGAAGCCGCTCGGCACCGACACCACATGGCTCGTTTCTGACCTGGCAGCCCGGACCTTGACGGCGAAGTTACCGTCGGCCTGGCGGGCGACAAGGACAGTGGGCATGCTGGCCACTCCTCCACCGTACCCTGCCCGGGACAGGGACCTCTGGTTGCCCGACCTCGAGGGACGGCAGGCGGTTGGCCCAAAGGCGCCGCTAGAAATGAGCCATGGACACAATTGAGCTACGGCTTGACACCTCGCACCGGGCCATCGTGGACATCACGGGTGACGTGGAGCGCTTCTGCAGCGGGCGGGGCGACGGGCTCTGTTCCGTCTTCGCGCCTCACGCGACGGCCGGGCTGGCCTTGATCGAGACCGGCTGCGGTTCCGAAGAGGACCTTCTGCAGGCAATCCGAACGCTCCTGCCGAGGGACGACCGTTACCGCCACCAGCACGGGCCCGTGGGGCACGGGGCAGACCACGTGCTGCCCGCTTTCGTGCCGCCCTCGCTCGTCGTGCCCGTAATTGGTGGCCGGCCCGCCCTGGGGAGATGGCAGAGCATCGTGTTCGTCGACACCAATAGCGACAACCCGGACCGCCGGGCCCGGCTCAGTTTCTTGGCAGGCTGATGGCTGAGGTGAGGCGTCAGCCCCTCTCCCCGGCCTCAGGTCTCCTGGCGACGCCGGGCGCGCAGTACTGAGACGCCCAACAAGACAGCGACCATGATCGGGAAACCGGCCACGGCGGCTGCGTTGAGCGATGATGCCTTCACTAGCACGGCAAGCACGCCGATGGCGATCAGCACGCCGATTAGCAGTTCGGGTGTGTCCCCCACCAGGAAGTCCCACCAGAAGGCGCCGAAAGCGCCCAACCAGCGGCGGAGCGGGGGACGCGTGACGGGCGTGACCGGTGCGGTCGGGCCCCCCGGGCCGGCCTGTGGGTCGGCCGGCGCGGGGCCCGTCGGCTTGGGCGTCTCAGCGGGCATGGGCCTGTTGGCTGGCAAGCGGCCGAGCGCCGGTCCGCAGGAGCTGGACAAGCGCCCACGTCACCAAGCCGTAGGCGCCCACCAGGACGACGATCGCCAGGTCGTTGCCGGGCCAGCGCACACCTAGCCCCTCGCCCGTCCAGAACGTCCCGAAGGACACGAGCATCAGGCCCACGGCGGTCTTCATGGCGTTCTCGGGCACGCCGGCCAGCTGGTGGGCTACCACCAGGCCGATCCCGGCCACTACGAGGACGGCGGCACCGGCAGCGGCACTGGCCAGGCCCAGTTGGTGCTCCCCGCCGCCCAAGCCGAGGACGATGATGGCTACTTCGAGGCCTTCCAGGAAAGTGCCCTTGAAAGCGACGACGAACCCGGTGGCGTCCCGTGATCGGCGCGGTTTTGCGCCCTGTCCCTCGCCGTTCGCCGCCAGAGCCTCGACATGCTCGCGGAATATGGCGTCCTCGTCGTGCTTGGCCCTCAGCCCGACTGCCCGCAACACGGCCTTGCGCAGCCACTGCAATCCGAAGACGAGGAGCAGCGTCCCGATCACGCCTCGCAGAACGTTGATAGGGACCAGGTACACCAAGGTGGGCCCCAGGGCGCCAACCAGTGCCACCAGTACCGTGATGGCGGTGGCGGCCCCTTCGAGGGCCGAACGCCAACCCCGCGACACTCCGGCAGCGACGACAATGGTCAGGGCTTCCACGCCCTCGACCGCACTGGCCAGGAAAACGGCCACCCCTAGGGTGATCTCGCTGCTTGGGTGCATACCAGAGGCTCCTCTGGTTATCAGCTTGCCGGGTGCCCTTAGCCAGTGGGGCGCGGCCAGCCGAGGTCAGGCACCACCGGGCACGGTAAGTTAGGCGCGAATGGCAAAACGAGCGCTCGCCCTCGACCTCGGGTCCTCGTCGGTGAGGGCAATAGTGTTCGAGGCAAGCGGACCGCGTGAGGTTCACGCTTTGGACGGTGCTACGGCCAGGCGGTCCCGCCACTTGCGTTCCGGCCAGCCGGGCCAGGGGACGTTCAATGTAGACGACTACCTGGCCGACCTGGTCGCTTGCATAGACGAGCTCAACGCCGAGGGGTTCCTCGAAGGCGTGAACGATGTGGCCATGGACTGCCAGTGGCATTCCATCGTCCCGCTCGACAAGGCCGGCCGGCCCCTGGGCGACCTGGTGTCGTGGGCCGATACCCGCCCGCAACGCCCCCCTGGGACCTCACAACCGGGGCCCGACCAGACCGAGGAGCTGCGCCAGCGGACGGGCTGCGCTTTTGCCCCTATGTACTGGACCTGGCGTGCCCCCTGGTTGGTCGCCACCGCCGGCGCCGGAGCACTCCCGGCCCGCTTTGTCGGCCTGGCCGAGTACGCCGGCCTCAAGTTCCTCGACGACCCGTCCATGTCCGTCTCCATGGCCTCAGGCACCGGCTTGCTCGCCACTGCCACCCACACCTGGGATGACGAAGCCCTGGCGCACGCCGGGCTGGCAGCTCCATCGGGATGGGACCAGGCGCTGCCCCCGCTGGCGCCTCGGGGGTGGCACGGCCAGCTGGGCAGAGATTGGCAGCGGCGGTGGCCGGCCCTCGCCAGCGCTGTTTGGCACCCGGCCCTGGGCGACGGGGCCGCAGCCAACCTCGGCGTGGGTTGCGACGCGCCCGGCCGCGCCGCCTTGACCGTAGGTACCTCCGCGGCCGTGCGGGCGGTGCGCGCGGCCCCCGACACGTCGAGGTTGCCGGCGGGGCTATGGCGCTACTGCGTCGACCGTGACCGGGTTGTAGTCGGCGCTGCTTACAGCAGCGGGGGCCAGCTCTACGCCTGGGCACTCTCGTTGTGGGAAGGTGCGCCGGCGACCGGCAGGCCTGCGGGGGCCAGACAAGTCAGCTTCGACCTCCCCATGCCCGTCGGTGCTGGCAGCGATGGCGTGCTCGTCCTGCCTTGGCATGCGGGAACGCGCCCGCCGGCGCCCGGTGTGCCCGCGGGCCAAGGCTGCGTGCTCGGCCTCGGGCTCGGCCACACCGGCGCCCACATCGCCTCTGCCGCTGTCGAAGCAGTGTGCTTCCAGCTCGCCGGCGGCCTGGCCGACCTGGAGGCGGGCAGCGGTCAACCGCTCGAAGTCGTCGTCAACGGTGGCGCCATCGAACGGTCCGGTTGGTGGCAACAGCGCTTGGCGTCCAGTTTGGCCCGGCCCATCCGCTGCCCCAGGGTGAGTGAGACTACGGCTCGGGGGGCAGCGGCCAAGGCGCTCGGGGTACAGCTCTGGTGCCCGGAGGCCCAGGGCGACGTGGTCGAGCCCGTGGCGCAGGACGTTGGATCGCTGGCCCGGGCCCGGCGCCGTTGGGCGCAGTGGCATGCGAGCCTGTTGCCGATTGCCGCCGGTCCAGCCCGCGAGCGGCAAGAATGAAGCATCATCGGCACGTTTGCGCATGAGGGCCCAAGGGCCTGGGCCCGGTCGGTCAACGTCGGCTCGTTGGTCCCGAACCCGGCCAAGGGTGGCCTCACTGCGATGAGCAAACGACCGGTCGATGGCACCGTGCTCGTCAGGGCGCCCGGACCGGTCAAAGGGGAGAGCGGCGTGGCCGGTGACGCCATCGGCGACAGGCGGCATCACGGTGGTGGTGACCAGGCCGTCTACGCTTTTGCGCGCGAAGACCTCGATGACTGGGAAGTCAAGCTGGGCCGCTCCTTGTCTGACGGCTCGTTCGGGGAAAACCTGACCACCGTAGGCATCGACCCGAACGAAGCCCCCATAGGCGAACGCTGGCGGGTGGGCAGACAATTGCTCCTCCAGGTCACGGCTCCCCGGGTACCCTGCAGGACGTTCGCTCATTGGATAGGCGAGACCGGCTGGATCCGCCGTTTCACCGAGGCGGGCCGGCCCGGTGCCTACCTGAAAGTGCTCGAGCCTGGCCCGGTCAGGGCGGGTGACCCCATAACCGTCGTCCACCGGCCCTCGCACGGTGTGAGTATCACCATGGCGTTGTACGCTCTCACCACGAAGCCGGGACTGCTCGGCGAACTACTGGCCGCCGGGGCCGACTTGCCTGACGCCATGCGCGAGAACATAGAAGCGAAGTTGAAATGACCAGGGCCGTTGGAAGGGCGGTCGCTGTCGCCCTGGCGGGCGCGTTGTTGAGCGCGAGTTGTTCGGGTGCCGCCGGCCACGTTCGCGCGCCGGCGGGCGCCGTGGTCACCAGGGCGGCGCGCGATGCCACCACGACCACGGTGCCACCACCGCCGGCCACGTTCTCCGGACCCGACGGCGTGGAAGCCAGCTGGGTTGTTGCCGAGAACGCAAAGCAGGGGACCACCGACTGGCACCTCCATGGTGATGGCGCCGTCCCCATCAACGGTTTCGCCAACCTGACGGCGGCCCGGGCCGGACAGAAGGTGACGCTCTATGTCACCACTGAGGCCGTGAAATACCACATCAGTGCCTACCGGATCGGCTACTACGGCGGGAAAGGCGGCCGCCTCGTGTGGAGGTCAGGCGAGCTGAAAGGTGTCGCGCAACCTGCTTGCAGCATCGCGGCCGCCACTCGGATGGTGGCGTGCGACGACTGGGCCCCGTCCACAAGCCTCACGATCGGGCCCGAGTTCGTCCAAGGCGATTACCTCTTCAAACTGGTGGCAGACCCCGGCCAGCAGAGCTACATACCCCTGACCGTCTGGGACCCGTCCAGCCACGCCACCTATGTGGTGCAAAACAGCGTGCTCACGTGGCAGGGTTGGAACAACTGGGGCGGTTATGACATGTACGGTGGCGCCCCGCCCGGGCAGACGCCCCAGTACGCCGACCGCGCCTACGTCGAGTCTTTCGACCGGCCCTACGCAAACGGAAGCGGAGCGGCTGACTTTATGGCTCTCGAGTACCCGCTCGTGTACTGGGCCGAAGAGCACGGCCTCGACGTCACCTATTGGACCGACGTCACTTTTTCGCAGCACCCCGGTTTGTTGGCGCACCACAGGGCCCTTCTCACTTTGGGCCACGACGAGACCTGGACATTGCCCGAACGCAACGGTGTCATAGCCGCCCGGGCCGAGGGCGTGAACGTGGTCTATTTCGGCGCGTCCCCGGTGCTCCGGCACGCCCGGCTCCAGGACAGTCCCATGGGAGCGGACCGGGAAGAGGTCGAGTACCGGGACCCGCAGCTGGACCCGATCTATGCCACCGACCCCGAGGACGCCACCGGGGACACCTGGTCCCAGCCGCCGGCCGACGCCCCCCCAAGCGAAGTCGTGGGGGACACGTACGAGGGTTACGGCCTCGATGACCCCTTGGTAGTCACCGACGCTGCGGAGTGGCCTTTTGCCGGCACGGGGCTCACCAACGGCACCCAGCTGATGGGCGTCATTGCCGGCGACTACGACTCGTACAACACGGCTTCCCCCGGCCCTCCCAATGTGGAGATCCTGGCCCATTCGCCGGTGCACCCCGAGGTTGGGAACAGCCCCTACTCGGACATGACCTATTACACCTGGGCCGGCGGCGGTGGTGGCGTGCTGGCCACCGGGACCATCGGCTGGGTACCCGCGCTATCGTCGTGCCGCGGACAGTTGCCGGCGTGCCCGTCCGGTGCCGTCCAGGCTGTCACGGGCAACATCCTGAGCCTGTTCGGCAGAGGCCCGGCGGGCAAGTACCACCCTTCGGTTGCCAACTGGCAGCAGTACTACTGAGCTATTACGGGCGGTCGAAATCCTTGCCATCGACGATCTCGGTGTAGCCGAGCTTACGCAGGTCTTCTTGCTGCTTGCGGGTGTTGCGGGCCCGGCGGAGCACGCTGAAGCTGGCGTCGGGATCCCGGGCCCGCCTGGCCCGTGCCACCCTCAGGCAACCCAGCAGCTCGTCGTCGCCTGCGCATGTCACCGCGACCTTGCGCTCGCCCCCGCCAAAGACCGTGGTATCGACAAGGTCACAAACCCGCTCGAAGCCGATAGAGGAACCGCACATGGGCAGGGCGGGACCGCCGAAGCGAGCCGTCATGCCGTCGTAGCGGCCACCGCCGGCGAGGGAGTAGGGAACGTCGGGGTGTGAGACCTCGAAGATCTGCCCCGTGTAGTACCCCATGCCTCGCACCAGCGCCGGGTCGAAACGGACGCTACGGCCGTCGGCCACGAGGGCCTCCATCGTCCGGCGAAGGTCGGCGGCAACGTCTTGCGGCCCCAGGGAGATGTCCCCTTCTGCCAGCCATTTCAGCAAGGCTGCGACCCCAGCCTGGTCATAGCCGGCAAGCTCCTCCTTCACGGCGGCGGCGCCGACCCGTTCCAGCCTGTCGAGGGCGACGTAGACCGGGCCCGGGTCTTCCAGTGGAGCGAGGTAGCGCTCGACGGCCGTTCGAAGTATGCGCCGGTCGTTCAGCCTGACCGTGCAGCCGGAGATGCCGATCTTTTCCAGGACGTCCAGGGTGGCGCTGCACAGTTCGACCTCCGCCGCCACGCCGGGCTCGCCGACTATGTCTATGTCGCACTGGGTGAACTCCCGGTACCGGCCCTGTTGGGGCCGCTCGGCCCGCCAGACCGGCGCGATGTGGGCGACCTTGAACGGCATTGGCAGGTCGTTGAGGTGGTTGGCGACGAAGCGGGCGAGGGGGACGGTCAGGTCGAAACGGAGCCCCATGTCGGCCAGTTCGCCGCCCCGGGCCAATTCCTCTTGCAACCTGGCACCGCGCTTGAGGACCTTGAAGATCAGCCTCTCGTTCTCGCCGCCCTGGCTGCCGACGAGGACGCCGATGTCTTCGAGGGCCGGAGTTTCGATGACCTCGTAGCCGTACGCGGCGTAGATGTCGAGGATGCGGTTGGCAACTCGCCGCCGCAGCCCGGCGTCCGGGGGGGGGAAGTCGCGCATGCCGCGAACTACCTGAGCACGCTGAGCCACCCCGCCAGCCTGGTCTGTGCGACGGCCCGGCGCAAGCCAAATTGCCCGGCGGTGTGGCTCGGGCCAGGCACAGGCACAGGCACAGGCACAGGCACAGGCACAGGGCCGGTGGGGCGCCAGGGGCCGGGCCGGGGGATGCTGGGGCCCGGCTTCGCCGGCATTCGTAGCGTGACCGCCGGCGAAGCGATAACCTTGGGTGATGTCGGGCCCCGCTCCAGTTCGGACTGTGGCCCAACTCCGGCAAAGGCGCCGGCGAGGGCGCCTTGCGAGCGTGGTCAGACGGCTTAGCCGACAGGGATCCTCTCGTTGTTGCCGACCCGGGGCAGTGCCATATAGTCGGACGTACGTATAGCGAATTGTCGTTCGCTACCCGAACAGAAGGTCGTCGAATGTTGCCCGCAGCACCACCTACGAGTAACCGCCGGCTAAGCGAGTGGGTTCGCGAGGTCGCCACGCTCACCAGGCCCGAGCAAGTCGTTTGGTGCGACGGGTCCGCTGAAGAATACGAAAGCCTGTGCCAGTTGCTCGTCGAGCGGGGCACCTTCACTCGCTTGTCCGAGGCCAAACGGCCCAATAGCTACTGGGCACGCACCGACCCCGGTGACGTGGCCCGCGTCGAGGACAGGACCTTCATCTGCTCGCAACACGAAGCCGACGCCGGCCCCACGAACAACTGGCGGGACCCGGTGGAGATGCGCTCGTTGTTGACGGGCCTTTTCGGCGGGAGCATGCGCGGGCGCACCATGTACGTGGTGCCGTTCTCTATGGGCCCGCTCGGCTCTCCTGTGGCCTACATCGGCGTTGAGCTCACGGACTCGCCTTACGTAGTGGTTTCCATGCGCATCATGACCCGTATGGGCCAGGCGGTGCTCGACGCCCTGGGCCCCGAGGACGACTTCGTACCGTGCCTGCACTCGATGGGCGCGCCACTCGAGCCCGGCGCTCAGGACGTGGCGTGGCCGTGCAACAACGACAACAAGTACATCGTGCACTTCCCGGAGACTCGCGAGATTTGGTCCTTCGGGTCGGGCTACGGCGGCAACGCCCTGTTGGGCAAGAAGTGTTTTGCCCTACGGATCGCCTCGGTCATCGCTCGCGAGGAGGGCTGGTTGGCTGAGCACATGATGGTGCTCAAGCTCACTTCCCCCAACGGCGAGGCGAGGTATATCACCGGTGCCTTCCCTTCGTCGTGCGGCAAGACCAACCTGGCCATGCTGGTGCCGTCCCTTCCTGGCTGGAAGGTCGAGACCATCGGCGACGACATCTGCTGGATGCGCTTCGACGACGACGGCTGGCTGCGCGCCATCAGCCCCGAAGCCGGGTTTTTCGGCGTCGCACCGGGGACGAGCGAAAGCACCAACCCCAACGCCATGAAGACGCTGACGTCCGATTGCATATTCACGAACACGGCACTCACCGGTGACGGCGACGTCTGGTGGGAGGGCATGGGTACGCAGCCGCCGGCCGGTTTGACCGATTGGCGGGGTCACGAGTGGACGCCCGAGCTGGGCGCACCAGCCTCTCATCCCAATGCCCGTTTCACCGTGGCTGTCGACCGCAACCCGGTGTGCGCCCCTGAGTGGGCCGATCCTCGCGGTGTGCCGATTTCGGCTGTGCTGCTCGGAGGCCGGCGCAGTGACGTCGTGCCACTGGTTGTCGAGTCATTCGACTGGGAGCACGGGGTATTCCTGGGGTCGATCATGGCGTCAGAGACCACTGCAGCTGCCACCGCCGCCGTAGGCAACCTCCGGCGGGACCCGTTCGCCATGCTCCCGTTCTGCGGGTACAACATGGCCGATTACTTCGGGCACTGGCTGAGGGTCGGGGCCGAGGCCGACCCGGCCAAGCAGCCGCGCATCTACTGCGTGAACTGGTTCCGCCGGGACCGGCAGGGCCGCTTCCTCTGGCCCGGTTACGGCGACAACTCCAGGGTCCTGGCCTGGATCTTCGAACGGTTGGCAGGCCGTGCCGAGGCCGTGACGACCCCGATCGGCAACGTCCCTGCGGCGGGCGCTGTCGACTTGAACGGCCTCAATATCACTGACGCCGACTGGGCCGAGCTGTGCCGGGTCGACAACGAGAGCTGGCAGGCCGAGATAGCGCTGGTCCGTGAACACTATGCGCAGTTCGGCAAGCGCCTCCCCGTCGAGATGACCTCCCAGCTGAACGCGCTCGAGCGTCGCCTGGGAGCGGGCAAGATCAGCCTCGGCGTTGCCCCCGAGGCCCCGATGCTAGTTAGCTAAATAACTAATTAGCTAGATTTTTCAGGCGAAGTAGACGGATCTCGTTGTCGATGGTCGCTGCAGTCTCGCGCAACACTGGGAGGTGGGTGCCGAGCAGGCACTCGGCTGTGACCCGGGTGGCGTTGGTCGAGATGCTCATGGCTGCGAAAACGCTGCCCGCGGCGTCGTGCAAAGGGACGGCCACCGAGCGGACGCCGACCTCGAGCTCCTCGTCGAGCATGCACCACCCCTGTTCGCGCACCTTGTCGAGCACCAGGCGAAGCCGCTCCTCGTTTGTCAGGGCCCTGGGTGTGAGTTGCCTGATCTGCGCCTGGCGGAAGTAGGTGTCGAGCTGGTCGAGCCGCTGCGCCGCCAACAGGACTCGCCCCATGGCAGTCGCATAGGCCGGGACGCGGGTGCCGACCGCGATCTGGATGCTCATGATCCGCTTCGTAGGTACCCGGACCGTGTAGACGATGTCCGTCCCGTCCAGCACGGACGCCGACGACGACTCCTGCAGGTCCTGCACCATGGCCTCCATGCGAGCCCCCACGATCTCGAAGACGGGCACGGAGGACAAGTAGGCAAAGCCGAGGTCCAGGACTTTCGGTCGCAGGAAGAACTGGCGCCCGTCGGAGCCGACATAGCCGAGAACCTCGAGCGTCAGCAGGAACCGCCGGGCGCTCGCCCGTGTGAGACCCGTTCGCGCTGCCACCTGGGAGAGGGTGAGGCTGGGGCTGTCCCTGCCAAAGGCGCGCACGATCGCAAACGCCTTGTCGACAGAGCGGACGAACTCCTTCGAGGGGTTCGTGCTCTCGTGGCCCGGAGAACGTTCGAGCACGGCGCCCCTTTCTGCCCTACCTGCCCTACCTGCCCTACTCGTCCGACCTGCCCTACTCGTCCGATGCGGCCGTGCGGCTGTGCGTGCCGTGCGGCTGTGCGTGCCGTGCGGCTGTGTGTGTGCGCAAAGCGAACAGCATAGCCAAGTGGCGAGCCGCCGCCGCGTGTTTGGGTGGCGGAACGGGCGGCCGGCATCTTTCTGGGTGCACTCCGCCTTACCGGTTGTGACCCGGTGCGCTCAGGCGCACCCATTCGCGCCCAGAACGCTGTTCTGCACCCAGTTCAGCATCAAGAGGGTTCAGCATCAAGAGCGATCAGCATCAAGAGGGTTCAGCATCAAGAGCGATCAGCATCAAGAGCGATCAGCATCAAGAGGGCCCCGACGGCTGGGCCCAACGGTTGGGCCCAGCGGCGGGCCCCTGGGCGCGTTCCCTGATCAGCGTGAGGCGCTGACGGAGCCCCGCAGCTGGGCCGCTATGTGACCTTCGTGGCCGCTGATGAGGTCCACGACCTCCACAGGGGCACCTTCTGCCGTGGCCAGCTCGATGATCTCGTCAACCACGTCGTCGGTTACACCGCTTTCGCCTCGCTCGTCGGTCAGCATGAGCTCTTTGCCGTTCTGGAGCAAGCGGGCGGCCACGGCGAAGTCGCGCTCCACCCAGAGGTGCTCGATCTGGCCCGCAAGGAGGGCGTGCCAGACGCCGTCCACGCCCCAGGCAACCTTGCCATCGCGATCCGCTTCGCCCAACGAGGCCAACGTTCTGGCCACGTTCTGCGCGCACCAGGCGCTGATCAGCGGCTCGGCGAGCGCAGTGATGGCACGCATAGAGGCTGTTGAACCCTGGGCCCGGATCTCTCCGACGACGCTGGCGGCATAGGCGGAATGTTGTCGGAAACGGACCAGGGACCGGTGCTGGCCGGCCACGACGAGAGGGAGCGGTCCCTCTTTGGCCTCCCGCTTGGCAAGTGCCCGGTCGGCTTCGGCCAGTACCGCCTCCGGCCGATCGCGCAGGTTCACGTGAACCTCGACCCCGCTCTGGCCTGCGGTCAGCTTGGGCAGCAGCCAGCTCGGCAGGGCGGGCGGGGCTTGCCAGGCAGCGACCTGCCTGAGGTGGTGGGCGCGGCCCTCGAGGATCCGGAAGCAGGCGGTCCCCAGAATGAGCACCCGGTACTCGGGAAAGCGCTGAAGAGCGTCGACCAGGTCCCTCGTTGCGAATATCGAATCGACGATCACCCGCTCGTGAGGCCGGAACGGCAGCGGCACCACGGCAACGTGGTGGGGGCTGACGAACACAGCCAAGCCGGCATCCGCCGCGCCCTTTTCAGCGATCTCGACGGCCTGGTCCAGGCGGGCCTCCATCTCTCGCAGAGCCCTGCCTTCCAGTTGCTGGACGAGGCGGCAGCGAGCCTGCTGTGCCAGTAGCCGCAGCCGCGCCGCAGCAAGTGGGGTCATATGGGGCGACGGGACCGTTCCCATCAGCAACGAGACCGACGGGAAGTCAACTACGGATTGGAGTTCGTGCAGCCTGGCCCAGTCCCGAGCCGCACCCTTGCTGAAGGTGCTGGAACCCAGCCTGCCCCACTCGTCATGGCGGGAGAGGTGGTTCTCCCGGACATGCCACTCCAGTTCTGTCCGGAAACCAAAGTCCAGACCGCAAACTCCACAATGCCATGCACTCATAGCAGCCTCCTTATTTCGGACTGCTGCTCCGCCCGTGATTCTAGCTCTTCCCTTGCCTGCCTTACAGTGGCGGGGGCGGTATTTCCTGGTCCTCGCGATGGCGCCGAGCCCGCCTCGCGTGAGGCCCGCCAAGGGTGGGCGGGGCGCCGCCCCGTGAGGTTACGATTGCTCGGCGTGGCTCCAAGGGGCGAGATGCGTGGTGGCAAATCGAGCATCCCCTCCACGCGGGAAGAAGCGGCCGAGGCTGACCAGGCCGACCCGCTCGCTGCCTATCGGGACTTTTTCCTCGTCGGTTCCGCCGGGCCGATATACCTCGACGGCAACTCGCTCGGCCGCCAACCCCGCGCCAGCGCCACGGCCATAAGCGCCCTCCTCGAGGAGTGGGCCCACGACCTTGTCGGCGGCTGGGACCGGTGGGCCGATTTGCCGGCTGAGGTCGGCGACCGTGTCGGGTCTCTGATCGGCGCCGCCCCGGGCCAGGTCATTGTGAGCGATTCGACGACGGTCAACCTCTACAAGCTGGTAGCGGCCGCCGCCGATGCCGCGCCTGAGCGGGCGGCGATCGTTGGCGACGCCAATGATTTCCCCACGGTCCGCTACGTCCTCCAAGGGGTCGCTGCCCGCGACGGGCGCGGGCTACGGCTGATCGAGAGTGACCCGGTCGAGGGGATCGGCGCGCCGGCTCTGGAAGGCGCCCTGGCGGGAGGTGACGTAGGCCTCGTTTGCCTCTCGGCCGTCAACTACCGCTCCGGCGCCGTCGAGGACATGGCGGAGCTGAACCGCATCACCCACAACGCCGGGGCCCTCAGTCTCTGGGACCTCAGCCACGCGGCCGGCGCGGTCCCTGTCGACCTTGATGGCTCCGGCGCCGACCTCGCGGTGGGCTGCGGGTACAAGTACCTCAACGGGGGGCCCGGCGCTCCCTCGTTCCTGTACGCCCGCGCCGGCTTGCAGACGGCGTTGCGCCAGCCCGTGTGGGGTTGGTGGGGCCAGCAGGACCAGTTCGCCATGGGTGCGGCGTACGACCCCGTTCCCGGCATGGCCCGGTTCCTCGCCGGCACGCCGGCGGTCCTCGGGGTGGTCGCTCTCGATGCCGGCATTGCCCCACTGCTGGCCGCCGGGCTTCCCGCGCTGTGGGCCAAGACCCGACGGCTAGTGAGCCTGCTCGCGCAGCGGGCGATGGAGCTGTTGGTCCCGCTCGGGGCGACGGTCGCCAGCCCGTCTGACCCCGCCCGCCGGGGCGGCCACTTTGCCGTGTCCCATCCCGACGCCTGGGCCGCCGCCCGCCTCCTGATTGATCGAGGCCTGGTCGTGCCGGACTTCCGCCCGCCCAATGTGTTGCGCCTCGCTCCCGTGGCCCTGTACACCAGCTATGTCGAGGTCTGGGACGCGGCCGAGCGCATTGCCGGTGTACTCGCTGATCCTGCGGTCCGCCTGGAGGTGCCCAGGAAGCGCGTCACCTGAGCACGCCCGTCAAAGGCCCGGTACGGGGGAGTCGCCTGCCCCTCGGCCCCTTTGCTCCTGTGGCCGGGGTCGAGCCACCGCCGAGGGCACGTGGCTTATTGTGAGTGGGCCACCTGTTCTTACTGGCTTATTGGGCGGCCTGTCGGTTACTGGGTTCAGTCAGCAACGCTTCAGTCAGCAACGCCAGGGGCCGCCGGGCTCACGGCGGCAATCCCGAACGCTGCTCCCTGAGGGTCGGCAACAACTGCACCCCGGCCGAAGCCCATGTCATTGGGTGCTACCACGACCGATCCCCCAAGTTCGCTGGCTTTCGCCGCCGACGCATCGCAATCTTCCACCGCGAACCATATTGACCAGGCGGGGGACTCACCCGGACCGGCGGCGTGGGCGCCGCAGGCGACCCTGCCCTCCACGGTGAAAATAGCGGCCTGGTCGTTGGCGTTCTCCTGGGTGCCCCAACCGAAAACAGACGTATAGAACCCTCGCGCTTTTGGCAAGTCGGTCGTCGCCAGCTCGTTCCACGTGAAGGCGCCGGGCTCGTTGACCAGTTCCGAGCCGATGTGGACTTTAGGTTGCCATATGGACACGAAGCACCCGCAACTGTCCTGGGCCACGGCCATGCTCCCGGCGTCGAACACGTCCATCGGGCCGGCAACCACCTTGCCACCGTTGGCGCCGACCCGGGCGCACGTGTCATCGAGGTCGGTCACGCTCACATAGACCGCCCAGTACGGAGGGCCGGGGCTCGTTTGCGTACCAAGCCCCGCGACAAGGCGCCCGCGCAACTTGAACATGCCGTACCCGCCGGCCTCGGGGCGGGGATCCATGGTGGCCTCCCAGCCGAAGAAGCCACTGTAGAAGCGGGCTGCCGCTTGTTGGTCAGGGGTTCCAAGGTCCACCCAGCACGGCGTGCCGGGCACATAAGACGTCCGTTCGGGCACGAGCAACCTCCACAGTCAGTTGGCGATTTGCGTTTGGGAACGCGCGGTCAGCCGAACTGTACCGGCGTGGGGGACTGTTGCGACGCGTTCCCGTCGCCCTCAGCACAGCGCCGGGCCGTCAGTGCCGGGGCCGTCAGCGCCGGGCCGTCAGCGCCAGGGCCATCAGTGCCGGTCAGCGCAGCACCCTCAGTGCCGGCGCCCTATCACCCAGGCCGTCGCCCCGCAGCCAGCGATGGTCCAGCCGATCAACACGAGGAAAGAGGTGGTGACGTGAGCCACGAGGCCTGAAGTCAGCCCGGCCCGGATGACGACGGCCATGTTGTAGAAGGGCAGGACGCGATGTGCCGCGTAGAGCCAACCGGGCAGTTGGGAAGCGGGGTAGACGATCGGCGAGAACAGCAGCACGACGAACACGAGGGCGTTGGCGATGAGGTTCATCACCAGCGGGTTGGAAATTGCGAGGGCCATCCCGTAGCCGACGGCGATGGCCACCAGAGCGCAGAGCAGAGCCGCTGGGACCAGGAGGGGGGACGGGGCCAGATGGGCACCGTAACGCCACATGGCCACCAGCAGCGCCAGGGCCGTCCCGGGCAGCCCGATGAGCGAATAGAGCAAGAAGGTGGCCGTCGCTTGAGCGCTGCGGGGCGCCGGTAGCGACCAGATGTAGTCGAACGTGCCCTCCATCTTCTCGGACCCGACACTGCCGGGGAGCATGACGAAACCCAGCGGGATGAGGGCGAGAGTCGGGGCGCCGGTCGTGATGTACAGGGCCCGGGCCGGCGTGATGTGCGGGTAGAAGAACCCGTACATGAGGGCCATCCCCGCGCCCATCATCGTCTGGATCACCACCATCATCGGCACCCATTGGCGGATCCTGCCGTACTCGAAACGAAGCATGCAGCCCAGGCTGGCGACCCAGTAACCCGGGCCCGAACGCAGGGAAGAGGGGATCACGGCCGTCGCCCGAGGGCTCGTAGGGCGAGGCCGGCGCAGAGGACGGACCAGGCACCGAGCACGATGTACGAGGTCACCAGGCCCGGGCTGGGACCAGAGGTCAGGGCGGCACGCGTGACCGTGGCCATGTGCCGGAATGGGAACCACCAGTTGACAGTGCCGAGCCAGCGGGGCATCTGCCTCATCGGGAAAAGGACCGGTGCGTAGCCGAATATGACGAACACGAGCATCTGGGTGATCAGCCTGGTTGCCATCGGCTGCGAGATGGCGTGAGCCAGTGCGTACCCCAGCATGGTGGCCGCGAACGAAGTGAGCACTATGGCGGGGATGATCATCGCCGACAGGTGCAGCGGCACGTTGTAACGGAGCCACGCGACGACCAGCGAGACGAACATGGGGGGCACTCCGCCGATCAGGCAGACGGTGTACCAGGCGGCGGCATTGACGGACCGGCTGACGGGCATGGAGCGGAGGTATTCGTAGCTGCCGTTGGATCTTTGGTCGGCGACGAGCTGCGGCCCGAGGATGAGGCCGACCATCACCAGATTGATTACAGGCACGCCGGTCGAGACGAAGAGGGCGGCCGACGTCGGGATGTGCTTGAAGAAAAGGGAGATGCCGAGCACGAAACCTACACCGGAGAGCACCTGCACAGCGGCGAGCGTCATCATCCATATGCGGAGGCTGGCAAGGTGCCAGTACAGCATCGACCGGAAGCTGTGCCAGGCGCGGGCTGGACCGTGCTCGACGGTGCTGGAGGGCACGACCGCCATGGTCACCGGCGCGGTGCCTCGTCGTCGTCTTCGTTGGACAGGTGGGAAGTCAGCCGGATGTAGGCGTCTTCCAGCGTCGTGGCGCTGAGGGCGTACTCCTCGGCGGTCCCAGCGTCGATCAACGACGCCGCCCAGGCGATACCGGTGGCCGCGTCGTCCTCCGCGATCGTGGTCACGAGGTTATGACCGACGCGCGTCGACACCCCGGCCCAGGAGGGGAGGACCGGGGTCTCCTGGCCGGGCGCCAGCATCACCTGCAGGCGGAGCTGAGAGCGATCGGTCGACTTGAGCGACGATGGCGTCCCCTCTGCCACCAACTTGCCGGCGGCCATCACGGCCAGGTGGTCGACTGATTTCTCCGCTTCCAGGACGTTGTGCGTCACGAGGAGCACGGAACAGCCCATCGCCCCGAGCGCCCTGATTTCCTTCCAGAGGAGCCGGCGCCGCAGGGGGTCGACATCATTGGTGGGCTCGTCGAGGATGACCAGGCGCCCAGGGCACACCGCGGCCATACAGAACCCGACGAGGCGTTTGACGCCACCCGACAGCTTCTGGCCGATCTCATTGCGCCATTCGCCGATGTCGAGCGCCTCTATAAGAGCGTCGGTGCGGGCCCTGACTTCGGTCCGGCGGCCTCCCCTGACCCGGCCGGCCAGTTCGATCGCCTCCCTCGCCCGGAAAGCCTCGATGGGCATCTGGGCTTGGGGGAGGTACGAGCACAGTTGGCGGGCCGTATCGGGGTCGGCGACGAGGTCGAACCGGCCGAGGGTTATGCGCCCGGCGGTAGGCATCATCAGCCCGATGGTTTGCTTGACGAGCGTGGACTTCCCGGCCCCATTTGGCCCGAGTAGCCCGTACACCTCGCCGGGCTCGACCCGCAGCGTTATATCGTCATTGGCGACCAGGTTGCCGAACCGTTTGGTGAGCCCTTCGACGCGAAAACTCCAATCGTCGCCACCGGCGACGGCCTGTTGGCCCGTTGCGGGGTTCAGGTGATCAAGTCGTGATGTCATTCGCTGCTCTTCGGCCCTCTCTGGTCCCCGGCCCCTTCTGTTCCGCGGCCCCTCAGTTCCTTCGGCCCCTCCGGCTCCTTCGAGTGGTTGCGCTGACCGTAACGTGCGCGCACGGGCGGGGGCAAGCGGCCGAAGGTCCCGACGTCCTGCGCCGGGGTGCTGGGCACGCAGACCGTCGGGCATCCTGGCACCAAGCATCAGGCGCTTGCTGCTCGAAGCACCGGGGAGCTTGGCGTATAGTCCGACAAACCGGCCCACAAGGGGCCCGTACGACCACCGGTACGAATAGGGAGCGCCGAGCCTTGCACACGATCATCGAACCTTTCCGAATCCACGCCGTCGAGCCCCTGCACATGACGACACCCGAGCACAGGGAGCGCGCCATCGCCGACGCGGGGTACAACCTCTTCGCCCTCCGTGCTGATGATGTGCTGATAGACCTGCTCACGGACTCGGGCACGGGGGCTATGAGCCGTGACCAATGGGCAGCCGTTCAGCACGGGGACGAGTCGTACGCGGGCTCGCCGTCGTGGTACCTGTTCCGCGACGCAGTGACCGAACTGTTCCCGTTCCGTCACGTGATACCCACTCATCAGGGCCGGGCGGCAGAAAAGATCCTGTTCAGTGTCGTGGGCGGGCCGGGCAAGGTCGTGCCCAACAACACCCACTTCGACACGACCCGGGCCAACGTGGAGTCCACGGGGGCCGAAGCGGTCGACCTGGTCATCCCGGAGGGCCGTGACCCCAAGAACCGTCATCCTTTCAAGGGCAACATCGATGTCGCCGCGCTGGAGTCCCTTGTCCAGCGCGCCGGGAAGGGGAACATCCCCCTGGTGATGGTGACGGTCACGAACAACTCCGGTGGCGGCCAGCCCGTGAGCCTTGCCAACCTCCGCCAGGTCAGAGAGGTCTGCGACCGGCACGGTCTACCGCTCTTCCTGGACGCCTGCCGTTTTGCCGAGAACGCCTGGTTCATCCGGGAACGGGAAGAGGGCCAGGCGGGGCGGGACGTCGCCGACATCGTGCGGGACATGGCCTCGCTCGCCGACGGGATGACGATGAGCGCCAAGAAGGACCCGCTGGCCAACATCGGGGGTTGGCTGGCTTGTAATGACGACGCCCTGGCCGAGGCGTGCCGGAGCGTGCTCATCCTGACCGAGGGTTTCCCCACCTACGGTGGCCTGGCCGGCCGGGATCTGGAGGCGATAGCCCAGGGGCTCCGGGAAGCTGTCTCGCACGAGTACCTGCGTTACCGCACCCGGTCGACGGCCTATCTGGGGGAGGCGCTCGAACGCCTCGGCGTCCCCGTAGTCGTCCCGATCGGCGGCCATGCCGTCTACGTCGACGCCGGCGAGCTACTGCCCCACATCCCGGCGCTGGAGTACCCGGGCCAGTCTTTGGCGGTGGCGCTCTACGAGGCAGGAGGGGTCCGCAGCTGCGAGATCGGCTCGGTCATGTTCGGCCGCCAGCCCGACGGTACGGAAAAGCCGGCGGCCATGGAACTGGTCCGTCTGGCCATCCCACGGCGGACCTACACCCAAAGCCACATCGACTACGTGATCGAGGTGTGCGAGGCCGTCCTGGCCAAAGCCGCCCAGCTCCGCGGCATGAGGATTGTCTCGGAACCGGCCCAGCTCCGCCACTTCACCGCAACCTTCCAGCCACTTTCCTGATCGGCGCGGGCAGGCGCGTAAGATGGGGAGACCCGACCTTGGTCATGGACTGCTAGAGGACATTAAGTGCCGTTCGAGCTCGAAAAAGTGTTGCAAGACCACAGGGGGCAAAACTTCAGCCTCTATTCCCGCTATGTGAACCCTCAACTTCCCCGCGTACTGGGGACAATCGAGTTCGACCGCTTCTATGCCCGCGGCGAGGGTTGCTACCTCTGGGACGACAAAGGACGCCGGTACCTCGACTTCCTGGCGGGTTTCGGGGTGTTCGCCCTGGGCCGCGGGCACCCGACGGTGATCCGTGCCCTGCACGACGCCCTGGACGCCGATCTCCCGAACCTCGTCCAGATGGACTGCGCACTGCTTTCCGGGGTTCTCGCCGAGGCGCTCGTAGCTCGGGCACATCCTGGCATCGAGCGGGTCTTCTTCACCAATTCGGGTGCCGAGGCGGTCGAGTGCGCCATCAAGTTCGCTCGTCACGCGACCAAGCGGAGCCGCATCATATTCTGCAGCCATGCCTTCCATGGGCTTACCACGGGGGCGTTGTCCCTCAACGGGGGGGCCGAGTTCCGCAACGGGTTCGGCCCTCTCTTGCCGGGTTGTGAGGAGATCCCGTTCGGTGACGCAGAAGCGCTCGAGCGCGAACTGCGGCGCGGCGATGTCGCTGCATTTGTCGTGGAGCCGATCCAGGGCAAGGGCGTGAACGTAGCCTCCGACGAGTTTTGGGCGTCGGCTCAAGAGCTTTGCCGGAAGCACAGGGCGCTGTTCGTCTTGGACGAGGTGCAAACCGGGTTCGGCAGGACGGGCAAGTTTTTTTGCCACGAGCACTGGGGCCTGCAACCCGACATCATCACCGTCTCCAAGGCGCTGTCGGGGGGCTACATCCCGGTGGGGGCCATGATGTGCTCGGCGAAGGTGTCCGACAGCGTGTACAGCTCCATGGACCGGGCCGTGGTGCATTCATCGACTTTCGGCACCAATCTCATGGCCATGGTGGCTGGGTTGGCGACCCTGCAGGCCTTTGACGAGGAGGATATCGTCGACCGGGCACGGCGCACGGGGGACTTGTTCACTAAGGCCCTGGCCCCGCTGGTCGAGCGGTACGAGTACTTGCAGGAGGTGCGCGGCAAGGGCCTGATGATCGGCCTGGTGTTCGGCGAGCCCACTTCGGCCTCGCTGCGCCGGCGGTTCAAGACCGTCGAGGCGATGCGGCCGGCGCTGTTCTCCCAGATGATCGTCGTCCCCCTCTTCGCCCGCCACGGGATCCTCACCCAGGTGGCGGCCGACAACATGAACGTGGTGAAGCTCCTCCCGCCGCTCATCGCCGGCGAGGCCGAGGTCGACTACTTCGTCTCCGCGCTCGAGGACGTCCTGATCAGTGCCCAGAAGGGCTCCAACCTGATGATCGAGTTCGGCCGCACGGTCGCCAGGGGGACGTTGCACCGCTCAAGGGTTTGAGGCGGCGACCGCCGGCGCCCAGCCGGTGCCCTTTCAAGGGCGTTGCGCCCGCGTACCCCAAACCTCCGAACGTGGTTCACTCAAGGGCGCATTTGGAGGCCCCCTGCACGTTGCGGGCCATTTCGGTGACCGATGCGGTCCTGGCGAGAACGCGTTTGAGGGTTCCAAGCGCGTTTGGAGCTTTCAAGCACGCACCTTGGGCCGCGCCGACTACAAATAGGTGACCAGCCGGCGCCCGCGCGCACGCCTGCCAGTCGACTGCGGGGTTTGCCCGCCATAGCATGGTGCAGGCACGTCCCCCGCACCTTATTGCGCAAAGGGGCCCTTGATGGAGCTGACTACTACCGTCAACGGTACGGTATGCGAGTTCACCGACGGGCAGGGGAGCCTGCTCGCGTTCCTGCGCCACCGGCTCGGGCTCAAGGGGGCCAAGCCCGGTTGCGGGGAAGGGGAGTGCGGCGCCTGTACCGTCCTGGTCGACGGCGAGCCGGTCCTTGCCTGCCAGACCGAGCTAGCAGAGGTCGCCGGCCGTTCGGTCACGACGGCCGAGGGCCTGTCCACCGACGGCGCCCTTCACCCCATGCAGCAGGCGCTGATGGAAGAAATGGCTTCGCAGTGCGGGTACTGCACGCCAGGGATGGCGGTGCGGGGAGCGGCACTGCTCAGCCGGGACCTCAACCCCGACGACGAGCACATCGCAGCGGCCCTTGGGCCCAACCTCTGTCGCTGTGGCTGCTACAGCCGGATCGTCCAGGCAGTGAAAAGAGCGTCCGTCCTGCTCCGAGCTGGGAGCAGCCAATCCGGGCATCAGGGCCCGCCCGAAGAGGCGGTGCTGTTCGCCCGTCCCCACCGGCCCTGGGACCTGTGCGAGCCGGGCGAACGGGAGTGGCCTGGCCTGCTTGGCGACGGGCTGTTCGTCGTCTGGCCGCCGCAAATGCCCCCCGAGTCCTGGACGACGGGCGGCGGCGCGTGGTTGCACGTTGCCCCTTCCGGCCGGGTGACGGCTTTCAGCGGCAAGGTCGACGTCGGGCAGGACAACCAGACTGCGTTCCGTCTGCTGGTCGCCGAGGAGATGGCCGCCGACCTGGAAGGGGTGCGCGTGGTGCAGGGTGACACCGACGTATGCCCGTTCGACATGGGGACATTTGGTAGCCGGTCGATGCCTGATGCCGGCGAAGCGCTGCGCCGCGCCGCGGCGGGCACCCGCCAACTCCTGGTGGGACTGGCAGCCCAGCGCCTCGAGATCGACGCCAGTCGCCTGTCCACGCCCGGAGGTTCTGTCGTCGAGGGGCCCGGAGGTGACAAAGTGGCCTACGGGGACCTGGTCGAGGGGTTGCGCCGCGCTGAGGTCCTGACGCGAGAACCGGCGCTGACCCTGCCCGAGGCCCGGCGTTTCGTGGGCCGGCCCGGTCACACGTCGCCCCGCCTGGACGCCGTGACCGGTCGGCGCCGGTTCGTGTCGGACCTGGAGCTGCCGGGCATGCTGTACGGAGCGGTCCTGCGCCCGCCGGTGCGCGGTGCCAAACTGCGGGCGGTCGACCCAGCCGCGGCCGAGCGCCTGCCGGGCGTGACCGTGGTGCGGGACGGGGACTTTGTCGGAGTGCTAGCCGAGGGGAGCCCGGTCGCGGCGAGACTGGTGCTGGCGCTGGTGGAGGCGGAGTGGGACGTGCCTGCGAGGGTCGGTGAGGGCCCGGTCTCCTACCTGCGTTCCCACCCGACTGCCGGGACGGGATGGGAGCAAGCCGTCGATGACAGCACCGGCGAAGTCGACGTCGCCCTGGCTGCCGGGCACGTACGGGTGGACGCCACCTACACGACGGCGTGGATCGCTCATGTCCCCCTCGAGACCCGGGCGGCGGTCGCCTGCTGGGACGGCGGTCGCCTGACGGCGTGGACGGGGACGCAGGTCCCCTTCGGCGTGCGCCGGTACCTTGCTGAAGCGCTCGGCCTGGACGAGGTGGACGTCCGCGTGATCGTGCCCCCCACCGGGGGTGGCTTCGGGGGCAAGCACGGCGGCGATGTGGCGCTCGAGGCGGCCCGGCTGGCGCGGGCGGCCGACCGCCCTGTCAAGGTGCACTGGAGCCGGGCCGAGGAGTTCAAGTGGGGCTACCTGCGCCCGATGGCGGTCATCGACGTACGGGCTGCCCTCGACGCCGCGGGTTCGCTGTCAGCCTGGGACTTCCTCGACATAAACGCCGGTCCGGCGGCGCTCGGGCTCCCTTACCGCGTTGCCGATCGAAGGCTGCGCTACCAACCTGCGGTGTCCCCGTTGGCACAGGGCTCGTACCGGGCGCTGGGCGCGAATGCCAACAACTTTGCCCGCGAATGCCACATCGACGAGCTCGCGTACGAGTCCGCCGTCGACCCCGTGGCGTTCCGGCTCAGCCACTTGGACGATGAGAGGCTGGTGACGGTCCTGCGTGCCGCGGCCGACCGCTTCGGTTGGGCCGAGCCGAAAGCCGTCGCGGCAGGGGCGCGCACGGGGTCAGGTGTTGCCGTGGGGTTGGAAAAGGGCGGCCGTGTCGCCAGCTGCGCGGAGGTGCTCGTCCACCCGAGCGGGAGCGTGCAAGTCGCCCGGGTGGTGACCGCCTACGACTGCGGGGCCATCGTCAATCGTGACACCGTGGCGAACCAGGTCGAAGGCGCCACCGTGATGGCCCTCGGGGCTGCCTTGTTCGAGGAGATCCCCTGGGAAGACGGGCGGCTCGGGGAGCTTTCCCTTGCCCGCTACCGCTTGCCGCGCTTTGGGGACGTGCCGTTGATCGACGTCGTCCTTGTCGACCGCCCTGACCTGCCCTCCGAAGGTGCAGGGGAGTCGCCGATGATCGCCGTCGCACCGGCGGTGGCCAATGCCATCTTCGCTGCCACCGGCCGCAGGCTCCGTAGCCTGCCGCTCGCGCCGACCGGCAGGCTGCCCGGACCAGGCCCCGAGAAGGCGGAGGGGTGAGCTGGTGAGCGTCGCCGGCCTCCTTCTGGCTGCCGGGCGGGGACGCCGCCTCGGTGGCCCGAAGGCCCTGGTCGACTTCGAAGGCGAACTGCTCGTCGAGCGGGGTGCCAGGCTCCTGTGCGGGGCCGGGCTCGCACCCGTGGTCGTCGTGCTCGGGGCCGGTGCGTCCCAGGTGCTTGGCCGCGCCCATCTCTTCCCGGCTCGCGCCGTGGTGAACGAGCGGTGGCGGGAGGGCGTCGGCTCGTCGCTGCGGGCCGGTCTGGACGAGCTCCAGGCCGGCCCTGCCCCCGGCGCCCCGGCGCCTGGGGGCGACCTCGGTGCCGAGGCTGTCGTCGTCGCCCTGGCCGACCAGCCGTTCGTGGGCCCGGAGCTCGTCCGGCGCCTGGTCGCGGCATGGGAGCAGGGCGCGCCCGCCGCAATCGCGAGTTTCGCCGGCAAGCAGCGGAACCCGGTGCTCCTGGACAGGTCTCTGTGGGATGGGGTGAAGTCACTGGCCGTGGGTGACGTCGGTGCCCGCGCCTACCTGCATTGTCATCCCGAACTGGTCACGGCAGTGGCTTGCGAGGATGTCGGTTCGCCCTACGACATCGACACCGTGGAGGACCTTTGCCTCTTCAATCCCGAGGACGGTTTTCCCGGCCGCCAACCCCGGCCCAGCGTCTAGGACACCTGAGCCAGGCGGAACTGCGACCTGGGCGCGTACGGCGTACCACCGGGGGTGCAGGCGCAGCCGGCGCCCAGGAAGGCGAAAGACGACGACGACGAGATATGGAACCCGTCGCCGCCTTGCCAGTTCTCGAGGGAAACGTTCTCGCCGTAAAACCTCACATTATCGGCGTCTATCCGTATGGCGCTCAGGCCTGAATTGGAAATGCGCACGTTTGACGCCTGGACCATGGCGAAGGCGGAAGCGGCTGAGACCCAGATCCCGTTGCCAGTGGGGACGCCGCTCCGGGTAGGGGACTGTACGGTCACGTTGGCCATCTGGATGGTAGCCGCGGACCCTGCGCTCCCGGGGGCGTCGACGTGGACGCCGGTCACGCAGCCGTCGAAATCAGCGTTCAGTAGATGGACTTTGTGCGGGATGCCGGTCGATGAACCGACAAGACTGAGGCCCCTGTTGTAGTTGTACGCCATGATATTACTGATGTGGGGGTTGTCGCAGCGGGCGAGGCATATCGCTGTCCCGTTGGCAAGTTGCCAGGACGTAGCGCCAAGGTTACCGGGTGCCCAATATGTCCAGAAATGGACGCTGTCGATGTAATTGGTGTCCCGGGAGCCGTCGACCATGATCCCGTACTGGAGCGGCTGGCCGAATATCCTCCGGACCACCGCCTGCGCGGCCCCGTTCAGGTAGATGCCGCCGTACGGGTTGTACAGGCAGATGTTCTCTATCAGGGCGTTGTTCGCGGTGACCAGGACCATCGGTTGGGCGCCGGCCGGTGGCTGGTGGGTGTCCTGGTTGGGCACGTTGAAGCCAAGGTTGCAAACGGCACCGCCGCTCCCCGAGATGGTGACGGGGCTGAAGCCGGCACCTGCTCCCACCAGGATCCAGCTGCCGGCGAAGATGTTCGCCTGGGAGCCCGGTGTGTTCCAACCGGCACCTTCCAGTTTGAGGCCAGGAGGGACGTTCAGGCCGGAAGTGACACGGTACGTGCCCGCCGGGAAGATCACCGTGTTGCCCGTAGGCCCTGACGACGGAGCGGCGGCGGCTATCGCGGCGAGGACCGCCGCCGTGTCGTCTGCCGTGCCGTTGCCGGTCGCCCCGTAATCGACGACGTTATAGAGATGCCCCGTACTTGCCATAACCGGGACACTAGACGGTGTACTGACCATATCCCTGGGCGAATTGCAATTGCCATTGGCCGGTCGGGCCGAGCACGGGGTTGCCGGGGCTCATCGGAGCGGTCCCCGTTATGACCGTCGGCGGGGCCGTCACGGTCAGCCCTCCGCACGAATGACTCGCCGAGGGGGAGGGGATTATCCCCGCCGGAGCCGTCAGGTGCAGGTGCCAGTACCGTTGGCCCGCTCCAAGGTCAATGGACTGAACAGTCTTGCTGAGGGAACCCTAACTGTCTAGGAAGAGGCACGATGTTGGCTAGCCGGTTGGCCGACCGCCTCGGTGACCACCCGGGCGATCTCGTCGCCGACGAGCTCGTCCCTTTCCAGCAAGGCGTCGCGCAGAGCCTCGACAATTTGACGATTCGCCTCGACCAGCTTCGTGACCTGGGCCCGGGCCTCTTCGAGCACCCCGGCGACGGCCTCACGGCCCTCGTCGGTCGAGAGCACCTTGGCCACCAGGTTGGAAGCGCCGGCTTCGACCGCCTCGTAGGAAACGAGCGTGCCACCCATGCCCATTGCGCCCACCATCTGGGCCGCGAGCCTGGTGGCCTGCTTCAGGTCGCCCGCCACGCCCGAGCTGCGTTCCCCGAAGAACGTTTGCTCTGCGACCAAGCCGCCCATGGCGATCTCCACCAGCGAACGCAGCTCCGACTCGCTCTGGGTGAAGCGCTCCTCCCGTTCCGAGTGCGCCAGCAGGCCCAGCGCGGCGCTGCGTTTGATGATCGACAGCACCTCCAGCTTGCGGGACTTGCCCACCAGCCAGGCCACGGTGGCGTGGCCAGCCTCGTGGGTGGCGATCGTTCGCCGTTCCGCCTCGGTGTACTCGACCGGCTGGGCCAGGCCGATCTCCTCGGTCATCTTGGCCCTCTGGACGTCCGCCATCGACATGGCCTTGGCCCCCCGGCGCAGGGCCCATACCAGCGCCTCGTCCAGGAGGTGCACGAGCATGGCCGGTGTGTAGCCGAAGGTCTGGCCGGCGATCTCTTCGGTGCGCAGTTCGAGGTCGGGGTCGTGGGAGCGGCGCTGGAGCTCGTGGTCCAGTATTTGCTTGCGGCCCGAGCGGCTCGGCAGGTCGAACGTTATGGTGCGGTCGAAGCGCCCCGGGCGCAGCAGCGCCGGGTCGAGGTCGGCGGCACGGTTGGTGGCACCGATCACCAGCACGTTGGCCGGGGGGACCACGGGCTTGTGCAGCGCTCGCTCGGGGGGCAGGAACTTGTTGACCAGCTCCGTCACACCCGCCCACCAGCGCGCCCCGGTGGTGGGCTGGTCGAAGGACTGGAGCTGGATCAGGAGCTCGTTGACGACACCGGCGATCCCCTCCCTGCCCCCGCCGTTGCCGAGGCCGGCCCGGGTGGCGCCGATAGCGTCGATCTCCTCGATGAAACCGATGGCCCCGCCCTCGGCCCGGGCGGCGGCGCGCAGGGCGGTGAAGAAGGCACGGATCTTGCGGTTGGTCTGGCCGTAGAACATCGACTGGAAGGCAGAGGACGAGACGAAGAGGAACGGTACGCCGGCCTCCTTGGCCATGGCCTTGGCCAGGTACGTCTTGCCCGTGCCCGGCGGCCCCTCGAACAGGATCCCCTTGCGCGGTGTCCCGCCCATCTCCTGGCGGAAGGTGGCGTGGGCCAGGAACAGGTTGAGCGACCGCACGGCCTCCTCCACGACCACGGGGATGCCGAGCACATCGTCGAAGCTGACGTTTATCTCCTCGGGCCGGTAGCGGACGTGGGGGGAGCGGCCCGTGAAAAGGAACGGCAGCACCATCACGCAAGCTACGAGCACAAGGACGAGGACCAGGGGCAGGGCTTCACCTTCGGACCTGGTCACGTGGGGTAAGCCGAGCAGGCGGCCCGCGAATACCGAGGCCCACAGCCAGGCCATGACCAGCGTGAAGAAGACGGCCAGGTGGGACAGGCGGCGGCGGCGGGTCGATTCGCGGGCCACCCCGACATCAGCTACGGACACGGGCAACGCACGGCCGTCACGGAGCTGCTCGATGTTCATTTCAACCTCTTCCCATAGTGCCGGTTCCTGACCCAGATTTCGGCTTTTTCCTATGGGAACTGAAACGCGGGTGGCAACCGCTGGGCGACAGGGCGGCTGGATCTGGCAGCGGGCAGGGCGGCCGCGCTTCGCAGTGAAGCTCTCGGGGGGTGACCAGCCGGAGTGAAGTGGCTGGCGGGAGGCGTTAGGAGACTATGTCCACGCGCAGTCCCTGGGAGTCCCAGAGCGGTTTGGCGGCCGTGCGGGAAATGGCGTGGCCGGCTATGCGACGCGCTGTCCACAGGTCAGCCAGGGCATCGATGAGCTTGCCCTCCCGCATACCTGGTGGCCGGTCCCGGAGCACCCACTCGGCGCCTGGCAGCGCCGCGCACACCAGCCTCGCCCGCTCGGCCCGACCGAGTTGGCTGCGCCGGCCGTAGCGCACCGGGTTCCCCGCGTTCATCTGGCGCAGCGACAGTTCGGGGTGTACTTCCCAGACGGTCCGCTGGTGCCAGGGCTGCACCTCCCGGGCGGCTTCGGCCGCTTTGGGCAGTGCGCGCCAGCGGGCAATGCCGATGCCCGGTTCGATGAGGCGAGCCTCGTCGAACGTCTTGGCCTCAAGCAGCGCCCGTGAAGGTGCCGGCAAAACCGCTGCGCCTCTCGCCCCCAGCAGCCGACGTGCCGTGCGCTCACAGGGCCGCCCCTCGCCTGGCTCGTCATCTAGGCCGAGGGGTGCGTGCAGCGCGACCACTGTGAAGGAGGGCCGGTAATCCAGGACGTCGGTGAGCGATGTCACCAAGAAGGCGGGCTGGGGCGCCAGGTTGACCCCCTGGAGGTTGCCCGGGGCCACCAGCCAGCCGCCGGTGCAGGGTTCCACGCCGGCCAGGATCTTGTACGGGAGGCCAGAACGCGCACGGGGCCCGGGCACCCGGGCTCAGGCCCTGCGCTGCGGGCGGAGGCTCCCGGTCGCCTTGCCGTCCATGGTGAGCGAGGTTCGTTTGCCTACGCCCGGGACGGCGGCGGCGCCCACCTGAGAAGCGGTGGCCATTGGCATTGGCTCCCGGGTCGCCGCACCTGGGCCTGACGCTGGGACGGGCGAGGCCACTGACGGCTTGGGGATGTCCCTGGGGTAGAGGCTGGCGTCGATAGCCGCGTCGTAGTCGACCGTACCCGCCGTGACCAGCTCGTTAAGAGACCACTCCAGGGTTTGCATGCCGTCCGAGCGGTGGGTGACCAGGATGTTGCGCAGCTGGCGGGTCTTACCCTCGCGGATCAGGTTGCGCACGGCGGGCACCCCGACCATCACCTCGTAGGCCGCCACCAACCCACCCCAGCGCCTGGGAACGAGCCGCTGGTAGACGACAGCCAGCAACGTGCCCGCCAGCTGGACCTGGATCTGCGGCCGCCGGTCGGCCGGGAACACGTCGATGATGCGGTCGAGCGCCTGGCCCGAGTCATTGGTGTGCAGTGTGGCGATGACGAGGTGGCCCGTCTCGGCGATCGTGAGGCAGGCGGCGATGCTTTCCAGGTCGCGCATCTCGCCCACCAGCACGACGTCGGGGTCTTCGCGGAGCACCGAGCGCAGTGCCCCCTCGAACGACGCCGTATCCGTGCCCACCTCCCGCTGGCTGACGGCGGCCATCTGGTTGGAGTGCAGGTACTCGATGGGGTCCTCGATGGTGATGATGTGGCACCGGCGGTTGCGGTTGATCGTGTCGATCATCGACGCCATCGATGTCGACTTGCCCGCCCCAGTCGGGCCCGTGACCAGGACCAACCCGCTCGGGCTGTGGAGGATCTTCATCACCGCGGCCGGGAGGCCCAGTTCCTCAGGAGAGGGGATGTGGACCGGGAAGTAGCGCAGCGACAGCGAGCACTGGCCCCGCTGGTAAAAGGCATTGGCCCGCACCCGGCCCTCATCCCGCCAGTCAAAGGAGAAATCGAGCTCTTTCCCGATCTGGAGGTTGTCCTGGTAGTGGCGGCCGGGCAGCTGTGCCCGCGTGATCGCCTCTATGTCCTGGCCGCTCAGCACCGGCGCCCCTTCCAGGGGAGCCAGGCGCCCGTCTACTCGAAGGAAAGGTGGGGAGCCTGCCGTGAGCAGGATGTCGGTCCCGCCCCGGTTGGAGAGCTCCGCCAGCCAGGCGTCCAGATGGGGTTCAACGGCCATTGTCCCATGGTGGCCCTGCCCCGTCATAACGCTGGCAACGGTTCCCCAACCCCTTCCCAACGGCTCCGCTGGGCCTCGTCGGGGTAGCCGAGAGCGGCGGCTCCTCCGTTACGTCACGGGCCTCCCGGTTGCGCCGCAACGAGACGGCGAAGTGGCTGTGGTGAAATACCGCGACGCCACCGGATCCCCCAGCCACGACCGCAGCAATCCGAGGTTCGCGGGCAGGGAGCTGTTCTCTGCTTGGCAGTAGCCTACGGTTACAAGTCACGAGCGCAGCCGCGCCTCAGCGGACCCTGTCGCAGGCCGCGAGCGTGCCCCCCGAGCCGATCTGAGCGGGGGGCGAAGCCGTGCTGTACACAGAGATAGTGCCGCCGCCGTCCGCTTCTACCTCGATCTGGTAGTGGCCAGCGCTGTAAGGATAATCTTCCAACCAGGGGCCGATTGTACCGCTATTGGTCGTCGCTGTCCCCAATAGGTCCAGGATGCCGGCGTTGTCCTCGGCGGGTACGGTGGGGCTGGCAGCAGTGAGAGCCGCGCCAGCGAGGTACGTCCCTCCAGGGTAGGCGCCCATCTCGGCCTTGAACGCTTCAGTTGCGCTCTCGACCGTCGCGAAATTTGACTGGCAGGATGCCGCTGCACTTTGCCCGGTGACGTCCCGCACGGCGAACACCACGACGCCACCCAGGACGACGAGGATCACGATCACGATCACGCGCTCGATAACCGTGAACCCACCCTCAGGGCCGCCAAACTCGCCGCGCCGCCGGATCCGTCCGCGGGACGCCTGCATGGCAATTCTCCTTGTCTGTGCTGTCGATCGGGGGTTCGCTCCCACCACCAGGTTCGCGACCCGAAGCCATTTCGCCCACTGGTTCGGTACAACATTAGCCCAACATGGAGCCGCGACCACCACGAGCCGCTTTACCCATGCGACGGCGTGTGCTGAGCGAATCGATGGTACCGAGCCACGACTTGTGCGCGGTACAGGCGCGAAAAGGGGACGCCCTGAAAGCGTCCCCTTTGTCGCAACGAGTTTGTTGATCTGGTTATTAGCTGACGCCGGTGCAGTCCGCTGAAGTGTACGTGGCGGTGGTCGCACTGGGGATCTGAGTCGCAGTAGCGGTCCCTGCCGTCCAAACCGAGATCACCCCAAAGGGGGCAGTGTCGGAAAGCTCGAGCTGGTAGTGCCCGCTGTTGTACGGGTAGTCCTTCAGCCAAGGGCCGATCACAGTGCCATTATCCACGACCGTCCCCATCAAGGTAGTAAGGGGAACGTTATCGGCGGAGCCAGTCGGCGCTGTTCCAACAGTAGGGGTGGTGAAGCCCGACGGGAGCGCGTCACCCGGGTAAACACCTACCTGGGCTTTGTACGTCTCAGCAGCGCTCTCGACGGTCTTGAAGTCCGACGAGCACGCCGCTGTAGCGCTCTGCTTGGTGAGGTTCTGGACGGCGAAGACGACGATGGCGGCCAAGATGGCGAGGATGACGATGACGATGAGGAGCTCGATGAGGGTGAAGCCGCCCTCGCCCTCCTCGTGACGGCGGCGGAGCCGTTCAAGGGTTGCTTGCATTCTGTTTGTCTCCTTGTTCTGAGCTGACGGGGACCTGCTTCCAACCGCCAGCGTCCCAGACCGAAATCACCTGCGTCACTCATCTGGCACAACGTCAGCCCAATTGGCTGCTGCAACGGGGCACCCCTGTGGTGAGGGGGAGGACCGAGTTGACCCAGCCGCGAGATGCGTACCGTGGCCCTCCACGCCGGTGGCGGCACGCTGGCAACCACCCCCAACGCGGCCTTGACTGTGTGAGCGGGAACTTGCCCACGTGGGCACTGGGGGCACCCTGAAGGTGATGTAGGCCGGGACGTCGCCCCAGGGCCCTTGGCGGCCCGGCAACCACGATGCCGAGGCCCGGGAGCGTTCCCCTTGTCAGCTGTTAGCGGTTCCGACCACCCAGCTGGGGATTGTCATTTCGCCGCCATACGACGGAGAGCGTGCGCGACCTTGACGAGAGCCATCGGCGCTTCCCGGATCAGTTATTTGCGGTCTCGACTACCCAGCTGAGGATTGTCATCTGGCTGCCGTACGAAATCGCGCCGGCAATTGAATAGTCCTTAAATTCGACTTGAGCTTGCAGAATGGGGCTCGAGGTGCACGCGCTAGGGCTCTCGGACGAGGGACAAGCAGAAAAAATCACGCTTCTTTGAGCTGAGGTCGAAGAAGAGGCTAACCCGTCGTTGAGGCAGTACACGGCAATGCTCGGCCCGCCCTGGGCCATTGTGACCGACGGCGCTCCATTTGGTAGGCATAGCGCCGGCAGGGTCGGGTCCGAGAGCGTCATCCCTGGGGCCGCGGGAGTAGTGCCGGTGGTGTCATCGAAAACGTACAAGCAAAAATCGTCGTAGTCGCCCAGCTGCTCGTACTCGCCGCAGGAATCATTGTCGACCCGTCCCCCGTAACGCACCCACTGCACTGCCGCGTCGGTCGCCCCATCGGCGGCGTACTCCAAAGAAGCCTGGGACTTCAGGTTGGAGGAATTGAGGAGGTCGCTACTCGTGAAGTCTAGTAACGCCAGCAGGACCATGCTAACGGTCACGAGGAACACGAGGGCCAGGAGCAAAGTGAGACCGGCTTCATCGTGGCGTTCCGAAGACAGCCGGTGCTCTGACAAGACGAGCTTGACCCGCCCCCAGTCGTTCGTCGATGTGCGCGAGTTGACTACGGATCTCATGGCAAGACCGCGAAGCTGTTCGAAGTCGCGCTACTGATCGAGCCGTTGGTGAAGGCACCACTTCCGGAGGCCGTTGTCCGCGGGTCGAGACCGGTCTCGATGGGGGTCGCGTCGTCGTCCGTCATACTCTGAAAGAGCCCGTTGTGGCGGTGGCAAGGCCGCTTGCCGTGGCCTCGAGGGTGTAGTAGGTAGCAGTGCCACCAGTGATCGTGCAGCCGGCGAAGGTGGCCACGCCCGCGCTGGCGTTGACCGGGTTGGTGGCGCAAGAGAGCGTGCCTTCCGTGCCGCCGGTGTAGGCGTAGATTGCAAGGGTCACCGATGCCGGGGAGCTGGTCACGGTGTTGCCACCGGAGTCCTCCACCGTGACCACCGGCTGGGGTGACAAGGTGGTCCCGCCGTTGGCAGGTTGGGTGGTGAACACGAGCTGGGAAGCGGGGCCGAACGTCGAGGGCGAGAAGGTCGAACTGGTGGCTGGAGCTAAACTGCCCGACGCCGCCGTCAGGGTGTAGTTGGTGCCCACCTTGCCAGCGAAGGTGCAGTTCCTCACCGTCACGACGCCCGAGGACGCCGTGAGGCCCGCGCACGAGGCCAGGGTGCCGCCCGACGCCGTGAGGGTGACCGTCGCCGAGGAGCTGGCCACGGTGTTGCCTCCCGAGTCCTCCACCGTCACCACCGGCTGGGTGGTAAAGGCCGAACCCGAGGCCCCCGCCACCGGCTGGGTGGTGAAGACCAGCTTGGAGGCGGGGCCGAACGTCGAGGGCGAGAAGGTCGAACTGGTGGCTGGAGCTAAACTGCCCCATGCCGCCGTCAGGGTGTAGTTGGTGCCCACCTTGCCGGCGAAGGTGCAGCCCGTCACCGTCACGACGCCCGAGGACGCCGTGAGGCCCGCGCACGAGGCCAGCGTGCCGCCCGACGCCGTGAGGGTGACCGTCGCCGAGGAGCTGGCCACGGTGTTGCCTCCCGAGTCCTCCACCGTGACCACCGGCTGGGTGGTAAAGGCCGAACCCGAGGCCCCCGCCACCGGCTGGGTGGTGAACACGAGCTGGGAGGCGGGGCCGAACGTCGAGGGCGAGAAGGTCGAACTGGTGGCTGGAGCTAAACTGCCCCATGCCGCCGTCAGGGTGTAGTTGGTGCCCACCTTGCCGGCGAAGGTGCAGCCCGTC